>Ga0316204_10000324_pt1 | contig 191912 bp, 162 predicted proteins | sample 6monrhotite_MG_2_FD_205661 | JGI IMG/M metagenome (GOLD analysis project Ga0316204, IMG submission 205661) | Microbial mat bacterial communities from mineral coupon in-situ incubated in ocean water Damariscotta River, Maine, United States -... | ecosystem: Environmental > Aquatic > Marine >... | reverse complement strand
CAGACCGGAAGGGGTGGGTTATCGCCCACCCCTTCCGGTCTGACCCCGAGGCGGCATGTGGACCTACACCGAGGGCTTCCTCGCCGAGCCCGACGCGCTGTTCGCCCAGATGCGGGACGAGGTGGCCTGGACCCAGCAGATGCGCAGCCGCCAGACCGCGAGCATGGGCATCCCGTACAACTACGCAGGGGCGAGCTACCCCGAGGCGCCCTGGCACCCCGCCGTGGCTGCCCTTCGCGACGCTGTGGCCCAGGTCGTCGGCTTCCAGCCCACCAACTGCCTGCTGAACCGCTACCCAACCGGGGACCACACCATCGGCTGGCACACCGACGACGTCGACATCCTCGCCCCCGGCACGGGCATCGCCATCGTGAGCCTCGGGGCCCGACGAACCCTGCGCCTTCGTGGGGGGACCGGAGCGCAAGGGGACCCGTTCACCTATGAGCTGGTGCCTCTGGAGCCAGGCTCCCTCTTGGTCATGTCCCAAGCGCTGCAGGCCTCCCACAAGCACGCCATCAAGCGCGAGCCGGGCGCAGGCGAGCGCATCAGCCTCACCCTTCGGCACCTCACCCACGCGCCGCCGCCGGTGGTCCTGCCCCCTTGGGGCGCGTGAGGTAGGCTTCCCTCCCATCGGAGGACACATGGACGAGCTCACCGAGGTCAGCGAGAGCGACCGTCAGATGGCGGCCATCGCCTATGCGGCGGGGGGCTTCTCCCCGTTGATCGCCCTGCTCATCGGGCTGACGGCCAAGAGCGACTTCGTCAAGCAGCACGCCATGAAGGCGGCCCTCGTGCACTTCGTCGTGGCCATGGTCATCACCCTCATCGTGTTCGTCACCTGCGGCCTCGGCGCGCCGCTGATCCTGGCGGCCTGGGGGTGGGGCATTTGGGAGGCGATGCAGGTGATGAAGACCGACGAGGCGTAGTCGGGCTCAAGGGCTGATGGTGATCCACTCCTTCTGCTTGCCTCGGAAGCGAGAGGTGTCCTGGCGGCCAGCGTCCAGCAGCTCGGCGGACCATCCCAGGTCGACCAGCTCCTGCACGGCTTCGCCCTCCGAGATCACCACCGATGCCCCTGCGGCTGTCCACCGCAGGGCCACCGCGACCACCTCCTCTCGGCCCAAGGCCCCGCCGGGGTAGCCGGTGGACCGAACGTAGGGAGGGTCGAGGTAGACCAAGGTGGGGCCGTCGACGTGCAGGCCGTCGGCGCTGGCCGCGGATCGGCGAGTCCCACCGACGGGCACCTTCGCCAGCTGCTCGTCGTAGCCGCTCAGCACCCGGATCAAGCTTGGAACCATCGGCTTGACGGGCCCGAAGCGCTCCGTGCCGGCCAGCCCGAAGGCACTGGAGGTGTTGAAGCCAGGAGAGGCCCAGCGCCCGCCGGGGTCGCCGACCGCCTTGCCGCTGAAGGCGAGGCGCTGCAGGAACAAGAACTCGGCGGCGTAGCGGCTCGGCTCGGTGGACACGTCGGCGCCGTGGAGCCGGTCGTACACCGTGCGAGGGTTCTCGTTCGCCATGTCGGCGAGGTGCTCGACCACGTGGTGCCGGGCGCTGGGATCGGCGCAGGCCGCGGCCACCACACCCCACGGTCCGGCGTCGTCGAGGCGCATGGCGGTGGGCACGCCCGCGAAGCCGAGGGATGCGAAGCGCGCGAGGAGTCCCTTTCGGAACCGCCACTTGGACCCCTGGTAGGGCAGCAGCGGCCGACGTGCCCCGAGCAGCGCGAGCCCCACAGCGGCGCTGCCGCAGCAAGGTTCCACGTAGGTCCACTCGAAGGTGGCGGGTCTGGTGTCGGGGCGTGCCAGCGGGCTACAGCCGAACGACCTTGCCGGCGCGGGTGCCGGTCAGGGCGTCGTTCTCCAGCACCACCTGGCCGCTGACCAGCGTGTAGCGGTAGCCGCTGGCGCCCTGGAGCAGACGCTTGCCGCCGGCAGGGAGGTCGGGGGTGAGGGTGGGCCGGCCCAGGCTCAGGCGGCTCATGTCGATGACGTTGACGTCGGCCTTCTTGCCCACTGCGATGACACCGCGGTCGTCGAGGCCCAGGTGCTTTGCGGTGCGCCCCGTCTGCATCTCCACCAGGGTCTCCAGGGGGATGCGGCCCTTCGGCCGGTCTCGGCCCCAGTAGGAGAGCAGGAAGCTCGGGAAGCTGGCGTCGCAGATGGTGCCCACATGGGCGCCGCCGTCGGAGAGTCCGGGGATGGCCAGGGGATGGGTGAGCATCTCACGGACGGCATCGAGGCTCATCGCCGTGTAGTTGTAGAGCGGGAAGTACAGCAAGGCCTTGCCGGCGTCCTCGAGCAGCGCGTCGTAGATGGCGGCCAGGGGCTTGATGCCCTTGCGCTGGGCCTCGGCGAAGAGGCTGTCCTCGAACTTGGGCTCGTAGTCGGGCGGGTCGCCGAGCCGGAACATGCGCATGGACAGCATGTCGACCTGAGCCAGCAGGTCGTCGGCCAGCTTGGGCAGCATCGAGCCGTCGCCAGCCACCGGTTCGCTCCGCTCCGACAAGATCCGGGTCCGACGCTCAGGGTCTTGGAGGGCCTTGACCCGCTCGGCCAGGGGCAGGTGGTGGACCTCTTTGTACCCGGGGAAGCCCATGAACGGGTGGAAGGTGGTCTCGAAGCCGAGGATGACGCCGATGGGCCGGGGGGCGACCTGCACCCGTGCGGTGCGGCCCTTGGCGGCGATGGCTTCCATGCGCTTGAGGATGCGCTTGTACTGACCCGGGACGGCGTCGCGCTGCATCAGCGACACCGAGAGCGGGCGGCCCCCGGTGGCCTCGTGCATCGCCTCGATGAGGTCGAACTCGTGGTCGAACTTGTCCGAGCCGAGGTGGTGGTCGAAGTCGCTGACGGCCTGGAGCACGCCCTTGTTCCGGCCCTGGAAGGCCTTGGCGATGCCGGTGAGCTCGGCGAGGGTGGCCTCGGACGCGGGGGTGTAGTCGCCGACGGCGCTGCGGTGGTTGTCGGAGCGGCCCGTGGTGAGGCCGACCGCGCCCGCGTCGAGGGCGTCTTCGATGACCGCCCGCATCTTGGCGATGTCGTCGTCGGTGGCATCGGAGCCGGCGAAGGCCCGCTCGCCCATGACGTAGACCCGCAGGACGTCGTGGGGAACCTGACAGCCGACGTCCATCACGTGGCCTACCCGATCCAGGGCGTCCATGTACTCGGAGAAGGTCTCCCACTCCCAGGTGAGGCCTTCGGCCAGGGCGCTGCCGGGGATGTCCTCCACCCCTTCCATCAGCTCGACCAGCTTGTCGTGGTGCTCTGGGCGGACCGGAGCGAATCCGACGCCGCAGGAGCCCATCACCGCGGTGGTGACGCCGTGGAAGCAGGAGGGGGCGAGGTCGGCGTCCCAGCTGGCTTGCCCGTCGTAGTGGGTGTGCACGTCGACGAAGCCCGGGGTGATGGTGTGGCCGTCGGCGTCGAGCGTGCGGGTGGCCTGGTCCGGGGCATCGCCGACGGCGACGATCTTGCCGTCCTTGATGCCGATGTCCGCGCGTCGAGACGCAGCTCCGGTGCCGTCGACCAGCGCGCCACCCACGATCTTCACGTCGTACACGTACCCTCCCCCTACGGGGCGTTTTTTGCCCGAGGAGGCCGTGTAACCGGCCGTGTCTGAGGGGTGCTCGTCGGTCTCGGGGCCGGGTGTATCGCCTGCGTGACCGTGTGTGCCGCATGCGCCGGGTACGGTAGTGATCCCAGGCGGACGATGAGGTCCGCCCCGTCTGCCGGACGCCAGATGCTCGCCCTCACGCACCCCACATTCAGCCCCGACCCGGCGGAGCGGCTCCAAGCGGGCCGCCTGGCCGTGCAGCGTGGGCGGTTCGGCAAGGCGCGGGAGCTCTTGGCTGCGACCTGCGAGGGGAGCGGGGCGGGCACGGGCGCCGGTGCGGCCCTCCTCCGCAATCTGGGGTGTGCGCCCCAGGACGACGGACGGTGGCTCGATGCCCTCGCCATCGTCGAGTGTGCAGAGCGCGCCGCCGAGCTCGCGCAGGGTGTCGCGGTGTGTGCGCATCCGGCGCGGGGGTCCGAGGCAACCAGGGTGCGGGTGCATGCCCGGCTGGTACAGGTCGAGACCCTCGTGGGACTCGGGGAGCTCGCGGCGGCGAGCCGGCTGCTCGACGAGGTCTACATCCTCGCCCGTGGGGTGTTCGACCCGCTGATGGATGCCGCCTTGTGGTGGACGGCCGCCAACGTCGCCCGCAGCCATGGCCGGTGGTCCACGGCGGCGCTGGCCCTCCAGCGGGTGCGTGCCACGGGCACGGTCACCGCCGAGGATGCCTCGGATTTGGTGCTCTCCCACGCCGAAGCCTGCATGGAGGCGGGGTGGTTCGGGCAGGGCATGGCGGCGCTGCGCGACCTCGACGGTCTGCCGCTCTCGAAGACCGACGTGGGGCGGCTGCTCGGCCTGCGAGGCTTCCTGGCCCTCGAGCGCGATGTCGAGGGAGCCTGGGCCAGCTTCGCGCGCGCCGAGCGGCGCCTGGAGAAGCGGCAGGCCTGGCAGCACCTCGGTCTGCTCCGTCTCCGCATGGCCCGCGCGGCCTGCAAGACCCGCCACACCGACCCGTTGCCCATCCTGCGGTTGCTCCTCGACCCTCGGGTGGCCCGGGCGTTGCCTGGCCTCGAACGTCGGGTGGCGGAGACCGCATCCCAGATGGCGGCCCGCCGAGGGTTCTTCGATCTCGCCCTGCTGGCCGAGATGGCCGTCGAGGAAGATGGAGCCGACGTCCGGGCGAGTCGGCACCGCCAGGTTCGTCTGCTGGCGGACATGGGCTTTCGCAAGGAAGCCACCGCTCTGGCCGCCTGGGAGCACCGCGTGCGTGCCGTGGAGCGTGGCGTGTCGGGGGGCCATCCCGCACCGGGCGCCTCGGAGCCTCTGGACGGGCGAAATGTGGTGGCGCGTGGCTGTCGGATGCGTCGACGGCTGCAGACCGCCGACCTGCGTACCGTGGACGGCCTTCACCGCTGGCTGGACCGGGCGCAGCACGCCACCCGAGGGGCCGGCTGGGCGCCACGGCGGCAGGAGCCTGGGGCCAAGGAAGGCTCGCCGGCGCGCTGATGCCTCAGCCCCCGGTGACGTGCACGAGTTCGTGGGCCTCGGTGGGCTCGGCGAACTGCCACTTGCGCAGCAGGGCGTGGATCACCGCCTCGGGCACCGCGTCGGGCCTCCCCTGGTTCTGGGCGAAGAGCCGGTCGGCTGGCGCCTCCACTTGGACCAGGGTGACCCGGTAGCGGTAGTCGGCGGCGAGATCGATGATGCGCTGCCGATGCTGTCGCGTCACGTTCGTGGCGTTCCACACGTAGGTGCGGCCCGTCCGCATGTGGACGCGGGCCTGCTCTCGGGCCGCGGCGGCCACGGGCCCCTGAGGGGCTCGGGGATCGACCCCTAGCTCCTGTCGCAGCGCGTCCAGGGACACCATCGGCGCGTCGGGCTGGTGGGCCCGTATCCAGGTGTCCTTGCCGGCCCCGGGCAGGCCCGACATCACGAAACACTCCCCCACGAAGTGCTCCGGGGGGACGTCGTGACGGGTGCTCTCCCGACGGGCGAAGCGGAAGCGCGCAGTGCCGTTCGCGAAGGGGTAGGGGCCGTCGAGGCAGCCCAGCTCCTGGGCCATCACCCGGAACAGGGCCACGTTCTCCGCGATGCGCTCCGGGTCTGCGCACACCCGCCCGCGGCCGTCGGCCTCGTTGACCGCCGCCAGCCATCGCAGGGGGGTGGCGCAGGAGGCCAGCACCGAGCGGCGCTCTCCGTCGTCGTTCTCCACCGCAAAGAAAGGCAGCTGGTGCCGGAGGACCAAGGCGCAGACGGCCTCGCGGTCCACCGGGTCGACTCCCTGTTCCCAGAGCCACTGCCGGGCCGCCACCGCCCCCGCGGCACTGTGGCCGCGGGCCGTGATGCGCCCGTCCTCCTCACGGGTCGTCCATGGCTTGGCGACGTCGTGGAGCAGGCAGGCGGCGAAGCACACGGCCTGGCCTCGGCGGTCCAGCGCGCGGAAGGCCTCCGCGTCCACGAGGGCGTCGAGGACCATGCGGGTGTGGATCCACACGTTGCCCTCGGCGTGGTGCACCGGGTCCTGGGGGCAGTCCTTCAGGGCGCGGACCCAGGCCCAGTCGGCGTCGAACCGGGCCCAGGCCCCGTCGGCGTCGGCGAGAAAGGCACCCAACCAGTCGATGTGGGGGCTCACGAGCCACCTCCGAACAGGTCGACGCCGGGCGCGAGCTGGTTGGGGAGGATGGGGCGACGGTGCCAGTGGCCGTCGCCGTCGAGCAGGGTCTGGGTGAAGCCCTGCCGGACCACCTTGGCCCTTCCCAGCACGTGCTGCTCGTCCTCCCACTTCACGTACAGGCCCTCGGACAGGTCGCAGTCCTCGGTCTGCAGCTGGACCCGCTCGGGGCGCTGGCCGGTCGCCATCGCCTGCTCCAGCAACACCTCCCGCCAGCGGTCCGACTTGTACAGCGACGGGCGGATGAAGCCGGCGAGCTGCTCCTGGTGGTCGAGGGGGCCTTCGTGCAGGACGGGCACCTGCAGCACGCCGAGGCCGTCGAGCAGCCCGCGACGGGCGGGGGTGGACAGGAAGCGGTCGCTCTCGAGGTCGAGCAGGTCGAACTCGTGGAGGTAGTGGGGAAGGGCGTCGTAGAACACGGTGTGCTTGGCGTACAGCCACTCGCCGTAGAGCACGTAGCGGGTGCCGAGCACGTCGAAGAGGTCCGAGGCCCGGGTCTGAGCCCAGGTCTTGAACAACGCGAAGTGCTTCTCGCGACCGCCGCCCGTCAGGTAGTGGCCACGGCTCTGCAGGCGCAGCTCGCCGTCGGGGCCGAAGCTCACGCCGCAGTTGGCGCCGTCGAGCTTCTCTTCCACGACCAGGTGCCGGCCCTTCCACTCGGAGAAGGGCAGGGTCTGTGGGTCGTCTCCCCGCTGCAGGGCCGAGCCCGACAGGTGGGGGGTGCGTGGGTACTTGCGGAGCGACATGGTCGTGGCCGCGTCTCGAGGTGTGCCGTGGCGTAGCGCGACGTCACCGGAACAGCCAGGTTCGACACATCGGTCGGTGGTCGGTGGCATGCCCGGCGGTCCGCTGACACGGCCTGGCCATCGATGACCCCTTTGTTCGCCCGATTCGTGCGATTTCCGAGGTCCACCCACACGGGCCGCGTGACGCGGCGGAAGGACGGAATCATGAGGGCGAATCGACTGGGGGAGACGACGAAGGGGCGGCTGCTCGTCACGGCGGGGCTGGGTCTCGTGGCGCTGATGGGGGGCACCATCTGGAGCAGCATGCCGTACAGCCAGCTCTCCGTGGGGTCTGGGGAGTTGGATGTCCAAGGGGCGCCGCCGGGCATCCGGGCCACCGACGAGATGGCGCAGGAGGAGCGCGAGCGTTTGGAGGCGCTCGGCTACCTCACGCCGTCGCCGGGAGACGTCGAGCGACGGGAGCGTCGCAAGCGTCGGCCGGCAGCAGCTCGGCGCTCCCGGGAGCCCGCCACGACCGAGGACGACGCCCTCCGCCAGCAGCTGATGATGCTCGGCTACACGTCGGAGACCTCGGACGCTGCGCCGGCCCCCGCAGCCCGCCACGCCTCCGCCAGGCGTGGTCCAGTGTCGACGGGCCCGGTCCGGGCCGCCCGTCCAGGGCTTCCCCCGCCCGTGGAGGTGCCCTCCGTGCATCCTGGCTTCCAGCTCGCCATCCACCAGCCCTACAGCACCTTCGCGGTCGACGTGGACGACGCCAGCTGGGTCCGCACCCGGGAGCGGCTTCGCGGGGGCGGAACCCCCGATGCCTCCGAGGTGCGCCTCGAGGAGTTCGTGAACGCCATGCCGTACCGCTACCCCGCTCCAACGGACGGGGACTTCGCGGTGCAGACGGAGCTCGTGGCGCATCCTGGCCGCGTCGGGTGGCAGCTCGTGCGGGTCGGCGTGCAGGGCCGCTCCATCCCCATTGCGGAGCGGCCTCCGCTGAACTTGACCTTCCTCGTCGATACGTCGGGTTCCATGGGAGGTCGGGGCCAGCTTCGGCTGATCCAGCAGGCCCTCGACCCCCTCGTCGCCGAGCTGGGTCCTGCCGATACCCTGTCGTTGGTGTCCTTCGACCAAGACGCGAGGGTCGACCTGTCGGCGGTGTCCGCGAACGCGCAGGGACGGCAAGTCTTCGATGCGGCCGTGGACCACCTCCGGGCTGGAGGGGGGACCGGCATGAGCATGGGGCTCGACCTGGCCTACGAGGAAGCCGCGCGGCGACGGCGTCCGGGCACCGTGTCGCGGGTGGTGTTGGTCTCCGACGGGGATGCCAACATCGGCCGCCTCTCTGGGGATGGCATGGCCGCGTCCATTGAAGAGCACGCCCGCAACGGCATCTTGTTGACGGCCCTCGGGGTGGGGACGGGGCGCTCTGGCGACCAGACCCTCGAGACCTTGAGCAACCTCGGGCACGGGCAGTACTTTGCCCTCGCCGACCTCGATGACGCGCGGCAGGTCTTGGTCGACGACCTCGTGCAGACCTTCGTGCCCCTGGCCCGCGACGTGAAGCTGCAGGTGGAGTGGGACCCGAGCGTGGTCCGCTCTCACCGGATCCTCGGCTACGACAACCGCCAGCTGGACGCGTCGGAGTTTCGACAAGATGCCGTGGACGGGGGCGAGGTGGGCATGGGGCACCAGGTCACGGCGTTGTTCGTGGTGGAGCGGGTGCCCGGTACCGAGGAGGAGGCCTTGGGCGTGCTGCGGCTTCGGTCCGAGGCGCCCGGTCCCGACGCCGAGGCCACCGAGACCGCTTTCGTGCTGCATGGCCCAGTGGCTCCGACCCCCGCTGAGGCCAGCGACGACACCATCGTGGCCATGGCGGCTGCCTTCCTGGCGGCCGAATTGCGGGGGCACCCGATGCTGCCGATCGGCGAGGTCGTGGGTCCACTGCGGGAAGCGGTCGACCGGTCCGAGCGCGACCACCTCGACCTGTTGCGCATCGTCGGCGGCGACACCTCCACGCCCCGGTCCACGAGGCAGGGCCGCTCGGGGGTGGTCTCCCTTCGCACCGATCCAGGCGCCTTCGACGAGGTGGCGGTGCGGTGCGAGGGGGCGGCCATCGGCCAGGGGACGTTCCAGGGAGGACGGGCCGTGGTGGCGGGGCTTCCGAATGGCCCGTGCGTCGCCGACCTAAGGGGGGGCCGGCCCACGGTGTCCCTCGCGGTCGCCGAGGGACGCTCCTACCGGTGCGACGGGCAGCCTCTGCGCTGCCGCGCCGAGGAGTGACTACGCCGCTGCGGCCTCGGCGACCTCGGGGGGATGCCGGGACCACCACGCTGCCAAGGCCCCGCCGGCCATCAGGTGCCACAGCCCCCACCATGCGGCCACCGCCGCCATGCCGCCGAGCCCGTCGAAGAAGGTGAACACCAGGCCCAGCCCCAAGGCGGTGTTCTGGATGCTCACCTCGATGGTGACGGCGCGACGCTCGGCGTCGGGCAAGCCTGCCAAGCGGCTTGCCCCGTACCCGAGGGCGGCTGCTGCGGCGTGGAGGAGGGCCACCGGGATGAACACCGAGGCGAGGGCCTCCGGTAGGGCCTCCCGGTTCGCCAGGATCGCGAGAAGGATCACCGCCGCGAGGAAGACCAGGGCGAACACCCGCATCGGGCGGCGCATGCGCTCGGCCAAGGCGGGGAAGCGCTTCGCCGTCGCCATGCCGAGCACGCAGGGAAGCCCGAGCACCAGGAACACCGCCACCATCACCTGCCGAGGATCCAGCGCGACGTCCTTGACCAGCTCCTGCGTGGCCGGATGCAGCCCACCCCAAAAGGCGAGGTGGAAGGGCGTGGTGAAGGTCGCCGCCAGGGTGCTGGCGCCGCTCATGCCGACGGACACCGAGAGTCGCCCCCCGGCCACCTGGGTCAGCACGTTCGACAGGTTGCCCCCGGGGCAGGCCGCCACGAGGATGAGGCCCAGGGCGATGCTGGGCTGGTCCACGAAGACGAGGGCCACAGGGTAGGCCAGAGCGGGCAACAGCACGCACTGGCAGAGGAGTCCGACCAGCGGGGCGCGGGGGTCCTTCGCGAGGGCGAGGAGGTCCTCGAACCGCAGGTCGAGGGCCACGCCGTACATCACCAGGGCCAGGGCCCCGTTGAGGAGGATCAGGCTCTTGGGGTCGAAGGCGAGGGCGAGGTCGTCGATCATCGGCGAAGTGTACAGCCCCGCTGGCCAGGCCCCTCGCTACAGGCGCACGTCCGAGACCAACTCCTCCGGCATCTCCTCGGCGTCCAGGAGGGCCAGGTGTTCGGGCTCGAACCAGCGAGCCAGCAGCATGCGGACCGGCACCAGCATGGCGATGAACAGCGGGAAGACGATGCCCAGCGCGCTCACCTTCACCAGCCACAGGATCCCGAGGCAGGTGGCCTGGATCGCCGTGTAGCTGTGGATCACCCGGGTGGGCACGGCGCGGAGGTAGTGGGTGGGCGGGTAGTGGGTCGGGTCGAGGACCCACAGCCGCATCCGCTCGAACAGCTGGTTGCCGCTCATGGAGCCCACGCCCATGTACAGGAACAAGCCGAAGAGCACCGAGGTGGGCACCAAGGCCAAGAGCGGCAGGAGCAGCAAGCTGGCGCCGATGAGCAGGTGCACGCCGAGGTGGGTGACCCGGTTCTCCATGACCGACACGACCCGCTCGACCCCGTCGTGCTCCTCGATGGTCTCGAGGCTGCGGACGTGGTTGAGGGAGCGGACGGTGGCCGCCACGGTCCAGGGGAGGCCGAGGAGGCTGAACACGGCGACGAGGGACGCGACGATGGCCTGGTCGAGGTGGTAGCCCGCGCCCTTCTTCAGGGGGTGGTTGGGGCTGTTCACCAGCCGGACCGTGATGTTCTGGTCGAGGTACACCAAGATGGCGCCCATCACCGCGGGCACGCTGGCCGCACCCCAGACCCAGCGGGGGGCGTCCAGGGGGTTCACGAACCAGCCGCGGCCGGACGTCGTGGTGAAGGTGTCGGGCACCGCGAGGGTCTGCAGCTCGACCTCGTGGAGCAGGAAGGCCACCCCCGTCATCACCACGATGGCGATGGTGGGCCCGAAGTCGGCGAGGAACTCCCGGGCGCCCCGTCGCAAGTACGGGCTGCGCCGGAAGGCCGAGAGGTTCGTGGCGATCTGGTAGGTGCCGAGGGCCAGCACCAGCGACAGCAGGGCGGTCTCGTCGCTGACCTCGTGGTCGGTGAACACGCCGCCGATGTCGCTGGCGGCCTCCCACAGGTAGATCAGCGCGATGAGGCCAGCAAAGGTGTCATCCGTGAAGCGGGTGAAGAAGCGAATCAACGACACGCCATCCACCGCGATGAGCACGAACAGGTAGAAGCTGGTCCACAGTCCCACCCATGCCAGCGTCGGCAGGTAGGGCACGTCGAAGTAGGCGCACGCGCCGTACAGCACGCCCAGGAAGGCCGTGATGGGCCCGGTGCTGCCCAAGATCGAGAGCGGCTGACCCGAGGCAAACGCGTAGATCACCCCGGTGATGGCCGTGGCCAGCATGGTCTCCACGACGCCGATGGCGCCGTCGGTCATCACGGAGAGCAGGCCACCGAAGGCGACCGAAGGCGCGAGGCAGGCGAAGTAGAGGAAGATCGTGGACGCCAGCGCCTTGGTGTTCAGGCCGTCGGTGAAGTCCGACATCCAGGTGGGCTGCTTGCGCTTGATGTCGGCCCGTAGGGCACCGAACCACTTGCCGGACGGGCGGAGGGCGGGGGGTACGTTGGGGTGGAAGTGGATGTCGTCGTCGAGGGCCTGGCCGTAGACCGCATCGAGCTCTTCAGCGCTCTTGGCGGCGAGGGCCGCCGACCGGAAGGTGCGGTCGGCGCACAGCTTCGCGAACTCCGCGGCGCGTGCCATGGCAGGGTGCGTGTCCTGCCCCGACATCAGCACCCACAGGAACCGTACGGCATCGCCCTGAGCGTCTTCGAGGGCGACCGTTTCCGGCAGGCGGAGCAACGCCTGGACGGGCTCGCCGTCGGTGCGGAGCTGGGCGTGCACGACCCCCACGCCGTGGGTCAGCACGTCCGGGCCGAGGTCGGCGTGCTGGTGCAGCTGGTGGGCGATCTCCTGCAGATGTGCGTCGTCGACCTCGCCGTCGGCCCACAGCTCGGCCTGCAGGGCATCGAGGGCGTCGTTCAGGTCGTTGCAGGCGACGTCCAGCAGGACGACGGTGCCGGCGCTCAACAGGCCAGGTGTGTTCTTGGGCATGGCCGTCCGGCATATCCCAGCGCGTCGGGGGGGGACGAAAGCTCCCGGCGGTGGCCTCGGATCTGCTGCTGGCAGTCACGAACGCCGCGTCCGCTGGGAGCGGCCCTGCCGTCATCCCCGGAGATCGACCTCGGTGCGCCAGGACCCGGCCGGCTCGCCGTGAAGCTCTGCGTACAGGCGGGCGATGCGCTCCGGCGACAGATGCGTGTCGTCGCGGATCATGCCGTGGATGGTCACGGTCGCCACGTGGAGGCCGTCGGCCCCCAGCTCCTGTGCCAGGCAACGGGACAGGTTGCGTAGCGCCGCCTTGCCGATGCCGAGGGAGGCCATGCCGGCCCAGGGGCGGTCCGCGTAGCCGCCACCGGTGAACAGCAGCGTGCCCCGTCCCCGCGCCTTCATGCCGGGGGCGACGTGGTTGGCGGCGACCAAGGCCCCGACACAGTCGACCTGGAGGGCGTCGGCGAGCTCGGCGGCCGAGAGCTGGCTCGGGGGACGCTTGTCGAAGCGTGCGGCGTTGTAGACCAGGCACTCGGGGGCACCCAGGCGCTCCGCGAGGTCGTCGATCGCAGACTGCAGTGCGGCAGCGTTCGTCGCGTCGGCGGCGGCCGCGGCGGCCGTGTGGCCGTCGGCGGTGAGCGCCTCCACCTCGTCGTCGAGGCGCGAGCGAGAGCGGGCGATGAGGCCGACGGGCATCCCGTCGGCGGCGAATTGTCGTGCGATGGCACGTCCGAGGCCTGGTCCGGCCCCGATGACGATCAGGCTCATGGTTTGGGTTCCCCTGTTTTGGCAAAGAATGCCTAACGTTCCACGGTGCTCCACGGGTTGCGTGAAAGCGATGGTGAAAGGGGAAAGGGGGCTCGGCGCCGAGACGACGCACCGAGCGTGGAGAGCCTCTTGTCGCTGTACCGCTGCCGTAGGGTCGCAGCGTTGACGACGTGTCCACATCCCTCTCGGGAGTAGCTCTCCGGTACCGCCTTTGTTGGAGGAGCGGCAGTGCTCCAGTCATCCCGCACGGATCGACGTAGCGTTTGGGTCCTGGGATGGCCGTCCCAGTTTCTTTTGCGCCCACGTCGAACCCACCTGCCCTTGGGAGGCCGATGAGCACTCGCTTCTCCCGAGGGAGGCGAGCCTTGGGCACCTTGTCGTGCGAGACCGGTAGCGACTTTCCTTGAGGTATACAGTGTGGGAATTGAACCCACTACCTTCAGATTACAAGTCCGACGCTCTACCAAATGAGCTAACTACATGGGTTGTCACGGATGCGCGCGCTACCGGCCGCTCCGTAGGCTTTTGACCTACAGAATACGACGCGCATCCTGGCCTTCACCCTGGCGGGTTTTGCCCTGTCTTTCGGACGCCGGGAACTGCCCCCCTTGTCCGTGAACATGCCGACCGCCCTCGCATTTGCCGTGGCTCGGGCTCGACGTCGACTACTGCTTGCCGATCGCTGATCGGTCGCTGGATGTGGCAGGCGCCCCAGGTCCCCCCGGGGTCTTCGACACGACCTCCTTGCGCCGGACCCTTTCGGACCCGACCGGTTTGGCACGCGCCTACTCGCCTGCACGCGACCTTCTCAGGTACCGCCGTCCGGACGAATCCGACCGACGGGCCCTCGTGGGGCACGGTGCAGCTCGCATGGGTGGACCCTCCCGAAGGTGGGCGCAAGGCCGTGACGAACCTCACTTCCCCCGGGTCACCCCGAGGTCTCCACACGGGCCGAAGCCCGCCCGACGCCATGCCGCCGGTCTCGACCCACCCCCGAAAGAATGGACCAAACTGTGTGAATGATGCTGTCAGAGAACCGCGACACTCGCTCGAAAGCTCCGCCCACACCACCGCGCAACGCGCGGAAGCCATGGGCTAACGTACGCTAACGTGGTTCGAGTGTGGGTCGGTGTGACGCATGCCAATGACTAGCATGTGGCGAAAGGGGCGCAAGAAAAAAGGTTGAGCTCGTGGGGTGTTCTGGGTTCGGACGCCCGCCAACGCCGGCCGGCCTGCTCGGTCGGAGGGGCGTGCTGGCGGGCGCTGAGGTGGTGTGGGCGGGTGCTGGGGCGTGAGGCTGTGGAGGGTCGGATGTCCTGCTCGAGGAGGGGCGGGCACCGTCGCTCCCGCGTAGGCTGCGCGGGGGCGGATGATGTCCTCCAGGCAGGCCGGCCGGGTCGGCCGGGCATGACGCCGTTGGCGTCTCGGCCCGTCCACCCGGCCCCGGCCTGCCTTCCGGTGGCGGCGTGCCAGCCCTTGGCCGGACCTGACGCCGCTGGCGTCTCGACCCGTTCAAGGGCTGCAGCATGCCGCAGGGGAGGAGCGAGGGCGACCGCAGGGCTCGAACGGTCGGGGAGGCACGGCTTGTAGGAGGGCTGGGCCAGCTTGGAGGGGCGTGCTGGCGGGCGCTGAGGTGGTTCGGGCAGGTGCTGTGGCGTAGGGCTGTGGAGGGTTGGACGTCCTGCTCGAGGAGGGGCGGGCGGCCGCGCTCCCGCGAAGGCTGCGCGGGGGCGGATGATGTCCTCCAGGCAGGCCGGCCGGGTCGGCCGGGCCTGACGCCGCTGGCGTCTCGGCCCGTCCACCCGGCGTCGGCCTGCCTTCCGGTGGCGGCATGCCAGCCCTTGGCCGGGCCTGACGCCGCTGGCGTCTCGACCCGTCCAAGGGCTGCGGCATGCCGCAGGGGAGGAGCCACGGCGACCACAGGAGGCGGTGGTGGGTGCATTCCGGCGGGTGTGGCCGCCCCCTCCCAGTCCTCCATCGGGTCGACTCCCCCCAGGCCGCCAGCGGCCGGGTCGGCTCCCCCCAGAGGTATGCCGCAGCCCGTGCGACGTCCGAGACGCTCTTGGTGTCAGGCTGTCGCACGGGCTGACATGCCCGGAGAGCTTGCTCCACCTCCGACGCTCGCCAGCCCGCCGTGCCGCGGCTCACCCCGCCTGCCACGCCTTCACCGCATCGAGCGGGTAGACCAGCATCAGCACGTTGAGCAGCAGCGAGTCCTTGATCGCGAACACCATGGCCAGCTCGATGCCCACGAAGAGCAGCAGGGTGCCCCACCACGGGAGCCGGCGGGCCACGATGTAGCCGAGGCCGCAGCAGGCGAGGTCCGACAAGGAGTTGGCGATGCTGTCGCCGAAGTAGTCGAGGCTGACCGTGTTCTCTCGGTACTTGTCGATGATCCACGACGTGTTCTCGAGGACCTCCCACGCCGCCTCGAGGACCGTGGCGACCACGAAGCGGGCCCCCTGCCACCGCTCGCGACCGAGCAGCACGAGGGCGGCGAAGAACACGAGCCCGTGCTGGAAGTGGCTGAAGCTGTACGCGTCGAGGAGGTGCTGGGAGTTGTGGGTGGACCAGGTGTCGAAGCTGATCGGCGACAGGTCGCCCTCGGTGCACCACACCACGCGGCCCATCGCGAAGAGGACGACGGCCATGGCCAAGGCGGTGCCGGTCACCGCCCCCCAGGACCAGCGAGGGAGGGGACTCATCGGGACTCCGGGGCGAGGAGGAGGGCGCGAATGCGCAGGGACTCGAGGGCCCCGGGAAGCCAGGCGGCGACGTCGCCGACGGTCGCGACGGCGGGCTGCGCGCGCGCGGTGGCGAGCAGCTCGGCGTGGCTCCGGGTGCCGTCGCACAGCGTGAGCAGCGCGGCGAGGGGGGTGGGCAGGCGGCGGATGCCGTGGGCGAGGTCGGTCACGGGGTGGCCAAGGGCGACCTGCTGTCGGGCCCACGGGGTGGCCTCGGGCTGCTGGGGCACGACCGCTGCGATGCGGCGGTCTCTGGGGGAGAGGTCGAGGACGCCGGCCGCGAACATCGGCAAGACCCGACGTCCCAGGGCCTGGGTCACCGTGGCCTCGTCGCGGCCGAGGGCCCCGGCGACCGCCGACGTCCAGGCACGGAAGGACAGCTGGCTCGGCCACAAGGCACCGAGCACGGCCAGGCCCACCTTCCACACCGGGTCGTCGCTGGTGATGGCGCCAGCGGACGTGTCGAAGCGTGCCTCCCCGTCGTCCGTCGGGTGGCCCCGGGTGCAGCGGGCGCGGGCCGACAGCCAAAGCGGTGTCACCCGAGACCAGGGCACCGTGCGCTCGAGGGCGGTCCCGGCGGGCACGAGCAGCGACTGTCGAAAGGCCTGGTGGGCCAGAAAGTCGAGCACCTGCTCTCGGTCCACCTGGTCGCCGGGCACGCTGTTCAGCTTCTGGCGTCCGCCGGCGTGCAGATCGGTGCCCAGCATGCGTTCGAGCTGCACGTCGCCGAGGTAGGCCAGGCCGGCTCCTCCTGCCGCAGCGACCACGTCCCGCAGGTAGAAGGCGTCGTTGACGTCCGCGAGCAGCCCGTGGAGCAGGTACTGGGGCGACGTGCCGAGGAGCGAGGCGCACTGGTCCCGCAGGTGCTGCCCGTGGGGCGTGTCTGGGTTGGCGCCGTCGTGGAGGAACTGCAGCATGGCGCGGGCGGCGTCCACCCGCTCCGACGGCGGGCCCGTCTCCGCGGCATGTTGCAGGACGAAGTCACGGATCTGGCGGCGCGTGGACCCGCCGGGGAGGGTGTTGTAGGAGAGGTAGGCCACTCCTTGGGGCCGAAGGTGGGTGCGCAGGGACCGCAGGAGGCCCGGGCGATGGGCGGCGGGGATCCAGCTGTACAGCCCGTGGCAGATCACGTAGTCGAAGGTGCCCAGTCCGTCAGGGAGGTCGGTCGCATCGCCGTGGAGGAGACGCAGGTTCGACCGACCCAGCGGGGCGGTCCATGCCTGGCCGTCGGCGATCTGGCGGGCCGACAGGTCCACCCCGACGAACTCGGACGCCGGGAGGGCCTCGGCCATCGGCACCAGGTGCCCGCCATCGGCGCAGCCCAGCTCCAGCACCCGGCAGCGCTCGAGGGGCGCAGGCGCCATGCCGAACAGGTGGGCGACCACGTGCAGGCGGTCCACATGGGCCTCGGGCACGGGCAGGGCGCGGTAGGGGAAGGTGTCGTAGGGCGTCGACATCGCCGGAGCCTACCGCGGCGGACGGCCACGGGGTGTCCGCTCGGGCCAAGCCGGTGGGGTAGGCTCCTCCCTGGGCCTCGGACGCCGCCGGCAACGCAGACGACGGGCCCGTGAACGGTCGGGCATGAGGCCGCACCATCGTGGGGGGGAGGGAGTGTGCTCGGGTGGTTCGTCGGAGTCGCGTTGGCGGTGGCGCCGGTCTGTTCAGACCTCGTCGACGACGACATGCCTCCCAGGGTGAAGATCCCCAACCGCTGGCCCGACCCGACCGTTCGCTGCCTCGACACGGGTCCGGCCCGGGAGACCCTGCTCCAGCGGGCCCGGCGCTGCGTCCGGGAGGAGCCGGAGGACCCGGCGGCCGTGCGCGTGCTCGGGGCCCTCGGGGGGCGGCGCGACGTGTCGACCCTAGAGACCCTGGCCATGTCGGGCTGGCACGCAGCAGACGTGGCTGAAGCCCTGGGGAGCATGGAGGAGGCCGGGGCGCGGGACGCGCTGCTTCGCGTGGCCTGCGGGGCCACGAACTGGCTTCCGGCGGTGGAGCAGCTGATGCGCGACCCTCGGCCCGAGGAGCTGTCGCTGTACCTGGAGGCCTGGGACAAGAGGAGCAGCCGGGCCCCCTGGGCGATTGGGGAGCTCTCGACGGACGGAGGCCGGGCCTGGCTGGTCCGGCGCCGTAGCATCTCTGGCTTGGCGAGGGACCTCCATCCAGACGCCGTCGCGGCCCTGCGGGAGCTCGTGGTGTTGCCCAAGGATGCACGCTCGGCGCTGCGCGGGATGGACGGGGAGCACCCCTTGTTCCGCGAGCTGCTGGACAGGGTCTGGTCCGACCCTCGCGCGGAGATGGACCTTGCTGGACTTGCGGCCCGGCTGCCGGACGACGAAGCGCAGGCGCTTCTCCGCCGCCTGTTGGCGGAGGGATCCCCGATCCAACAGCGAGTCGCCGGGCGCCTGATTGGGTACGAAGAGGCGCGGTTCGAGGCCTTGGCTCGTTCGATCTGGGAGGCGGGCCCGCCCCTCGCTCAGGTGGGAATGGTGCAGGCGGGCTCAGGTACCCTGGACGCGCTGTGGGACCTGCTCGACGACTCAGAGGCTCGGTGGGAGGCGGCGGAGCACCTGCTGCTAAGCTTGCGGGGCGACGAGGACCGACGACGGAAGGTGGCGCGGGGCGTGCTCGACGAGGCCCCTGAGTCCGAGCATGCCCTGCAGCGCTTGGCGCAGCACGTGCTCGACGGGACACATCAGCCGGGGGCCAGTGGCTTTGCTGCGGCAGCGAAGGTGGAGGGGGAGGCTCACCCGGCGCGCCCCCGGCGCCAGCCCCGCGACGCCGCCGAGCTTCGAGCCCAGTTCCAGGCGTGGTGGGACGAGGGCCCGACGCGGGAGCAGCAGGCATGGGGCCGGGCAGTGATGCCTTGGGTGTGGGAGGGGTCCGCCCAGCTGGAACAGGTCCGCAGGCTCGTCCTGTTCGACCACCCGATGGTGTTCGCCGACGCGGCAGATCCCGCGGGGCTGGAGGCCTTCGCGGCCGCGGACCGGCGGAGAACGGTGAAGCCGCACCACCGAGCTTGGTTGCGGACCGACGAGGCCTGGGAGCGCGTGAACGCGTACCCCCGAGTGCACCTGCTCGCGGCCTTCGTGCGTCCCGAGTCCTTCGACCGAGCCCTCTCGATCGCCCAGGAACGTTCGGAGAAGCACGATGGTTGGCCAGCCTTCCCGTCGGAGCCCGAGGCCTTCGACGTGTCGGAGCGTCGGCGTTGGCTGGCCAACGGCATGCGGGACCCGCTGCGGATGCCGGAGAACATGCTCCGTGGGCTCGCCGACGGGAAGCTGTACTACGAAGAGCCCCTGGCACGGATCGCCGCCCATCCAGGCCAGCGTTGGAGGCTTTGGGCGTACGTGGACCGACTCGACGACGATCAGGAGCGCGCCTCGATGGTCGGAGCCCTGGTGAACGCCGACTGGACGACCCAGGCCCCCCCGAGCGACGTCGTGGCCGCGGCTCGGGGCATGGCGAGCCACGGGGCGTACCGATTGCTCGCCGTGGTGGGCGATGCCGACGGACTGGCCGAGCACCTCGACGAGGCCACGGGCCTCCGAAGCGTCGTCTGGCGGGAGCTGTTCGACGTGGTCACCACCGTGCCGGGGCTGGACCCCTCCGTGGTGGAGCTGGTGGCCGAGCGGGGGCGCAGGGGGGAGCTCACGACCCAGGAGCAGGAAAAAGCCTGGGCGGTCCCCCAGCTGCGGGACGTGCTCGGGGCCGACCCCTGCACCGCCGTCCGCCTGGCGAAGGAGCCGACCTTCGAGCTGAGCGACGAGGCGCTGCTCGAGGCCATGACCGCCTGCCCAGCGGGCGTGCCGATCCTGCCGCCGGAGCGGGCGGCCCGGGTGCAGCAGCTCCTCATCGCTGCAGGGGACGTGCAGCGCGCCCTGAAGGTGCACCTCGGAAACGTGCCTCTGCTGGAGAGCTACCTCGACGACCGGGAGCTGCGGGTGGAGGTGCTGCAGCAGCTCAGCACGGCCGAGCCCTCGCCGGAGACCTGGCCGCGGCTGCACGAGTGGCTCGCGACCTGGACGGAGGAGGAGCGGCCAGCGTTCCGCGAGCTGGTGCGCGTGTACCGTCGGCATCGTCCCGTGGAGCTGCGACGGGTGCTCGGCGCGCGGGTGGCTGAAGAGGACGACGTGCTGGCCATCGACGCGTTGATTGGGCTTCACAGTGACCTCGATGCCCTGGAGGCGTTGATTCCCGTGGTGGAGCGCGGCGGCGTCGAGGCCGAGAGGGTCGCCCGGCGGATCCAGGGCGTGGGCAAGGCGGTGTACGAGCGCCACCGCGCCCTCGTCGACGGGGTGCTCGCGCCCAGCTGGGAGGTGCGCGAGTGATCCATCTGGCCCTGGCCGTGGCCTTCGAGCCGACCCCGGTGTTCCAGGAGCCGGTGCGCGGGTTCGGCTACGACGCGGCGGGGGCGCTGTGGGTGCTGCATCATCGGGGAGACCGCGCCGGGGGAGCTGTCGCTGGTCGTGGGCCCCGACGCCGCAGGCGCGGTGTGGCTGGTGGGGGTGCGGGGCGAGGGCTGGCGCTGGCAGGATGGGACGCTGAGGCCGGCTGAGGTGCCCACCGGACGCTGGTCGCCGACGGCCAGGCATCGGCTGGTGAAGGGCGACACACTGGTGACTGGGGATGGCCCTGCCAACGAGCTGGCGACCCGCGTGTGCGGTCCGGCACCGCTTCCTCTTCGACGCTCCGGCGCGTGTCCTTGGTTTCCGCAGGGACGGGCGCCTGGTGGTCCAGACCGCACAGGTCGTGTTCGCCTTGAGCATGGCGACGCCGTTCGAGGAGCCCGAGGTGGTCTCCGAGGAGGCCCACGAGGCCCGGGTCGAGCACGGAGATGTGGTCTTCGGGGCTGAGAACGACTGAGACGTGCCGTCGACGCCGCCGGCCACTCCAATGGCATTCCAATGCGTCGCCATGACAATGCTGAGGCCCAGCGGGTCACGTTGGATGCAGGAGGGCCCCATGAACACCCCACGCATCATCCTTCTCGCGCTCGCCATGGCCGGCTGCGGCGCACCCCAGAACCCGACGGTCGTTCAGGAGCCGGACTGGGACACGGCCGAGACCCGGGCGTTGGCGATGAAGGCCGGCTGCTTCGACTGCCACAGCCACGAGACCCACTGGCCTTGGTACACGGCCGTGCCAGGGCTCAACAGCGTGATCGTGCACCACGTGCTGGAAGGCCGGGAGGAGTTCAACCTCTCCCGGATGGACCGACCGCAAGACGAGGCCGGCGAGGCGGCGGAAGCCTTGGAGGAAGGGGAGATGCCGCCGCCGTACTACACGGTGCTTCACCCCTCGGCGCGGCTTTCGGCGGACGAGCGGGCGGCGCTGATCCGTGGGCTGGAGGCGACCTTCGGGGGCAAGGGAGGCGAAGGGGTGCACGGGGACCATGACGGACATGGCGACTGAGTCGATCGGGCGTGACCCCTGACGCTTTGGCGGCCAGCGGGTCACGGGGCCCCTAGATCAAGCAGGTGCAGGACCCCAGGTCGCACAGGACCTGCACCACCGTGCCACGGGACACGCACTCGCCGAAGAGCGTGTCTTGGACCGTGTCGGTGCCGCACGCGCTCACCACCGCTTTCTGCCGGTGGTTGTCCAAGCGGAGGCCGGACGGGCCGGTATGGCTGTGGGGCACGCCTCCGCTGCACGGGGAGCCAGGGAAAGGGAGGAGCGTACCCAGGTTTCGCAGCTCGGATTCCCCGGTCAGGAAGAAGGCGTCGCCCTGACCCACCGTCGCCACGCCGTCGACCGCCACGATCCCGTCTTCCACCGTGACGAGGTTGACCTCCTGGCCATCGGTGCACGAGCTCTTGTCGCAGTGGTTGCTCTCGATGGTGACGCCTTGGAGCTCGATGTCGCCCCCGAGCACGTCGACCACACTCATGCTGGGGAAGAAGGTTGCGTCCACCGTGGTCCCCGACGTGACATCCACCGTTCGGAACACGGACGACGTGTCGACGGCGCTGAGGAGAAAGGTGGGCGCCGCACCGACGGAGACGAAGCTGGAGGCAAAGATGTCCACCGAGCCGCTCTGGACCTGGAAGAGCGGCACGATCTGTTCCTCGGCCTGGCAGGTCGCGACGACGCCCTCGACCTCCAAGTCGCCGTTGGTGATGTCGGCGAAGCCGTTGGGGGGGCAGGTCGGGAAGATGGAGCGAAACAGCGTGAGGTCGCCGTCCATCAGCTGGATGCGTGCCCCCGTGGTGGCGTCGGCGGAGTCCGTCCAGCGTCCCAGGTCGCGCATGGTGACGTCGTGGTCCACGGTGTCGAACATGACCGGACCATAGGCGTCGAGGAACTCGCTCTCCTGGAAGACGCTGGACCCCCCGACGGCCGAGACCAGCTCGGCGGTGTTCGACTGGAACTCGGACCCGATGGACGTGAGCGAGCTGGCGTCCAGGTCGAAGATCGGCGCGGTGGAGCTGTCATAGAACCCGTCGATGTCGGTCAGCTGCGAGGCGACGAGGACATACGGGGAGGCCGATGCGCTCTCGCTGCTCACCGAGACCGACGTGACCGAGCTGCCGTCGGCCTGCACCAGGGACACGTCGAGGCCCGTCGTGGCGACGTCCTGGAGAAAGGCGACCGAGCGAAGCGCGTCGACCACAGGGGTCGATGCCGAGGCCACGGTCACGTCGTCCAGCTCCACGGTGGCGTCCTGCACCACCACGTGGCTCTGGTCGAGGGTCATGCTGGCCAAGGTCATGTCGGCGTCGTCCGTGACGCTGGCGACGAACACTTCGGCGTCGATCAGGTCGCTGTCGAGCACTGTGACGTCGCCCCCGTCCACTTCGATGTCGCGGAGGCCATCGCCGATCACCGTGAGGCCCTCGATGCTGAGCCGTCCCACCCCCTCGGTCCGGAACACGGGCCCACCCGCCGCGGTGGTGGAGACGTCCGGGCGGGTGGGGCCCCCCTGCACGAAGACGCCACGGACGACCACGGTGCGGGCGCTCAGGTCCCCGAAGTCGAAGTTCAGCTCGATGGGCGTCGCTTCGGTGTTGCATACCTCGAAGAGCCATTCTCCTGCGCTGGTGGCCAGCGTCCCCGGGACGACCGCTCCGACCGGATCCGGCTGCAGGACGCCGTCGAGCATCAAGCTGACGAGTCGGCTGTCGACGTCCCCGTCGCAGTTGGCGTCGACCCCGTCGCACCGCTCGTCGGCGCCCGGGAACACGTTGTCGTCGCTGTCGTCGCAGTCGCCTGGCAGCCCGACCGGCAGGTCGCCCGCACCGAGCCCCTCGCACTGGTCCGAGGTGTCGCCGTCGAAGGCCACCAGCTGGTCGGGCGACCCGTAGCCATCGCCGTCGACGTCGATGCCGCAGAGGACACCCACGGGGCCATTGCAGTTGTCATCGACCGGGGCGTCGGTCTCGACGCGCTCCACAGCATCGGGATGGACCAGTGGGTTCGTGTCGTCGCAGTCGGGTCCGCTCGAGTCCGACCCGACGAACCCGTCGCCATCTTCGTCGTCGTCGATGGTCTCGAGGTCGCAGTCGTCGTCGACGCCGTTGTGGTACGTTTCCTGGAGAAAGCTGGCGATGTTCGGGTCTTTGTCGTTGCAGTCCGGACCGCCGTAGCCGTCCTCGCCGTCGCCGTCCTCGTCCCGGTCGTTGACGGGATTGCAGTCGTTGTCGACGATGGCGTACGGGGGCTCGTCGTAGATCTCCGTCTCGCCAGGGTTCGCGTCCACGTTGGCATCGTCGCAGTCGAACAGGGTGTCGCCGTCGGTGTCGGTCGGGGCCGCGGTGGCTGCCACGAATCCCGGCTCCGGGGCACACAGCTGCTGCTGGGTGGGGGACGGGTAGCCGTCCTCGTCGGCGTCCACGAAGTAGAGCGTGCCTTGGTCGTCTTCGTCGGTGACGGTGTCGCAGTCGTTGTCGACTCCGTCGCAGATGTCGAGGGCCACGGAGGGGTTCGTGGTGTCCTCGTCGTCGTCGCAGTCGCCGCTTCGGGTGGCGGCCCCCGTGGGGGGGCGTTCGCTGCAGGCGAGTACCTCTTCGTTGGTGCCCCAGCCGTCGCTGTCGTCGTCCTCGTAGTAGACCTGCTCCACGACCACGAGGGGGTTGTCGTCGTCGCAGTCGCCGACGACGGTGGTGTACCCGCTGGGGGCCTCCAGCTCGCACAGCGCCTCTGTGGCGGCGCGGCCGTAGCCGTCGCCGTCGTCGTCGAGGTGGTACGGCAGCGGGGCCAGCAGCTCGGGCAGATCGGGACATGCGTCGTTGGCCACCAGGGAGAAGCCCGCGGTGGGCTCGCCGCAGCCATCCACCGCCTCGCTGCCCAGGTCTCCGAAGCCGTCGCCGTCGCTGTCGGGGAACCAGTCCACCAGGAAGCCGGCCGTGGCATCGCCGTCGTCGCAGTCTGGGGTACCGGGCCAAGCACGGCCTGCTCCAGGGTCGTCGGTGCACTCGGAGTACGTGGTATCGGGGTTGCCCATGCCGTCGTCGTCGGCGTCGTCCCACCACAGGTTCGGAAGGGTGAGGTTCGCGTTCTCCGGGCACTGGTCCAGGGCGTTGGTCACCCAGCCGTCGGGCAGGGGGCCGCAGAACGTCTGGGGCTCCAACGGATCGCCGGCGCCGTCGCCATCGGTGTCGGAGAAGCCGTCGGTGCGCGCGGCGGCGGCGCCGTCGTTTGGATCGCAGTCGTCGGCCGCCGCCACGCCGTCGCCGTCGAGATCGAGCCTCGCCTCCATGTCGTCGTCGGACAGCCAGGTGCAGGCGGACAGGGCGAGGCAGACGAGCAAGGGGCGGGACGATGTCATGGCACTCTCGGGGTCAGGGCAGGCGGCAGAGCCGCATGGCGCCGACGCAACGGATGGTGTGGGTGCGGTTGGCCAGCACGATCAGCGTGCCTACGTCGACCTCGGTGTCGCCGAATTGTGCGGAGACCTGGTAGCGGCCCACCGGCACGCGCCCAGGCCCGAAGGTGCCGTTGTCGCCGGCCAGCTTGACCACGACGCCTGCTCCGTCGACCGCGACGGTGCCCTGGGTGGTGCTGGGGGCATCGGGCATGGGCTCGGGTGCGGCCGTCGGGGCGGGCCTGGCGGGAGCTGGAGCCGGGCGCGGCGCGGGTGCGGGGGCCTCCACCGGCGGGGGGCCAGGCTCGGGCTCCGCGGGCGCCTCTGGGGGCTCTGGGACAGGTTCGGGCTCGGGCTCGGGCTCGGGCTGTGGCTCTGGGGCCGCCACCGCGACTTCGTCCGTGCCGAGCCAACCGTCGAGCCCCATGGCGCCGACGCCCACGACGCCGGCGAGCCCCAGGATGCCCAGCAGGCCCAGGAGAATCAGCAGCAGGCCCCCAGCGGCGAGCCAGGGGGCGAGGCTCGGCGGCGGCACGGCGGTGGAGCCGGACGGGGCGCCGGAGTCCTCGTCCCGCAGCATCATGGTCTGGGACTGCTCGGTGAGCACGTCGCCGGTGATCTCGTCTCCGGGAAGCTTGGTGCGCGCGAGCTCCTGGGCCTTCTTGACGCCCACGGGGGCCCACTCTGAGAGGCGTGGCGGTCCGGTCTCGTCCCGCAGGCGCCACAGGAGCCTCTCCGTCTCGGACGCGGACGGGCGATCTTCTTGGTCGTACGCAAGAAGTCGACGCACGAGACCCCGAAGCTCCTGCCCGGTCTCTCCCAGGACCTCGTCGATGTAGCCCTCGGCCAGACGCACGGTCTCGGCGTGGCGGTCCCTCGATGAGGACGTCTTCTTCATGCGGCGGCGGGTCGCCGTCTCGACCAGCACCACACCCAGGGCGTAGATGTCGCCCTCGGGGCCGTCGATGCCGTCGAGGCGCTCCGGGGACATGTAGGTCAGGGTGCCGAGGATCATGCCGACCGTCTCGGACTCCCGGGTGTCGAAGTTGGCTCGTGCGATGCCGAAGTCCAGGACCTTCACCTCGCCGGCGGTGGTCAGCTGGATGTTCGACGGCTTGATGTCGCGGTGCACGAGCCCGAGGGGCTCCCCGTTGGGCCGCTTGGCGGTGTGGGCCACGTGGAGCGCGCTCGCGACCTCCGTGGCCATCTCGAGGGCGCAGGACAGCGGCACGGGGCCGGCCTTCAGCACCTCGTGCACGTTGGCGCCGTCGATGTACTCCATGACCACGGCCCAGGTGCCGTTCAGTCGGACCAGCCCGTCGACCTGTAGGATGGCGCGGTGGCGAATGAGGCCGAGGAGCCTGGCCTCGTCGCGGTGACGGCCGGCCATGGCGTCGAGGTCTTCGTCGGGGGCGTCGTTCATCAGCTTGATGGCGACGTCCTTGGTGAACCCGCCTTCGCCGACCATTTGTGCGTGGTAGACGGTGCCGAAGGCCCCTTTGCCCACCGGCGCGACGATGCGGTACCGCCGCGAGGGTGAGCTCACAGGTTCACCGCGGCCGCGTCGCGGCTGGATGGGGAGCCGGCGGCGATTCGCTGGACTGGCGCGGGATGGGCGAACGTCACGAACATCGTGGGGATGGGCTCCTCAAGGGAGGAAGCGTACCATCGGGCCCCCCGTGACGCGTGCCAATCCAGTTTCTCTGACGATCGCAGGAACGGTCAGGGCGCGGCGTCGAGCGCAGAGAGCAGGACCGTGGCGATGCCCGAGCTGTCCGGTGTCTTCTCGTAGGTCCCGAAGCCCTGGGTGTACTCGGTCATCGCGTCGTCGTTGATGCTGCTTCCGAAGCTGAAGGCCCACACGTGGATGCCTGCGGCGCGAAGGAGGTCGATCTGTTCGTCCCGGTAGGCGAGACCGTTCGTGGAGTTGCCGTCCGTGATGAGGAGAATGGTCTGGAAGACCCCTTGATCCTCGCGGGCTGCGAGCACCTGCCTGGCGGCGAGCAGCGCGGCTGCGTGGTTGGTGTTGGCTGCGCAGCAGACTTGGTCGAACGTGGACCAGTCCGCGAGCACCTGCTCGGGGTCGTCGGCGACCCGGAATGGGGCCGTCCATATGCGGGGCCGATCGGCGAACGTGATCGCCGCCACCATGTCTTCCGGACCATGGTTCGTGGCGACGAAGGAGGCGGCGGTCTCGACGGCGAGGTCCGTGCCCTGGGCGCCGCTTAGCGGGGAGCCCCAGCTCATGGAGCAGCTGGTGTCGAGGAGCAGGAGCACGTCCTTGGGGTCGTGGAGCGCGAGCATCGACGCCCCCGCCTCGCTGCGTGCATGAACGGCAGCCACCTGGTCGGCGCGCAGTGCGACGTTGAACACCGCAGCCTCGTCGAGGGCCCCGTCGAAGGTGGGGGTGCTGCACAGCTGGCCATCGAGGTCGAGCTGGGCGCCAAGGGAGAGAGGGACGTCGGTGTCGGGAAGGTCGAAGGGCCCGCCGTTGGCGACGAGCACATCGGCCGCCCACGGCGCGCCATCGAGGTACAGCCTCACGCGGTCGTCGGGGGACGTCGCGGCGCCGTTCTGGGCGATGACCAGGTGGCTCCAGGCGTGGAGCGGGACGGGGCCGGTGGAGCGGACCCGGAGGAGCTCGCCGCCCCCGCCGAAGAGCTCCGCGACCACGCGGCCTTGGCCATCGGTGCGGACCAGGAACTCGCCGGCCGTGTCGGGGGACCCACACGCAGATGGATGGCTGGCCTTGGACCAGAGCACGCCGGGCTCGGCGGCGTCGGGGCGGAGCCACAGGGCGAGGGAGAAGCGCTGGTTGGCGCCAGCGGTCATCCGGGAGAGGTGGTCCCCCAGGTTCCCGTAGGCGCCGGGGCCGAAGGTGAGGGCCGGACCGGCCGGACCGTCGGCCTCCGAGGTACCGACGAGGAGGCCCTCGTGGTCGTGGGCCATGTCTGCGGCGACGGAGTCGACCTCGTCGAGGGGCCAGTACGCGACGGGGCGCGGGTACGCGGGAGGCGGGCTCGGGTCGACCCCTGCGGTGTCGACGAGGCCGGTGTCCGCCGTGCCTCCGGTGGTGGCGAAGCCGGTGTCCTGGGCGAGAGCGAGAGCGAGGGGGATCAGCACGGCATGCCTCCGCTTTTGAGTGTACCCGCTGCTCGGTCAGCTGGTTCGATGGTCCGTGAGGGCCTGCCGGGCGCGCACGAGGTGCCGCTCCACCTCGTGGCGGAGGTTGGCGTACTCCACCTCCTCGTGGGTGTAGCCCACGGACGAGGACCGCTCGGGAGGGGGCGGCATGTGGGCGGCGGCGAGGGCGCGGGAAGCCTCGTCGGGGCGGTGGGCGAGGCAGCCCAGCAGGAAGCGTCGTTGGGTGGCCTCCGCGGCGAGGGCGGCCTCCAGGAGCAGACGGGGTGCTCGGTCGTCGTCGAGCAGGACCATCACCGCTCCGATGGGCTTGTGCACCCCCGGCGTGGGATCTTGCAGCGCGAGCCGTAGCAGGGGCCAGGCCCTCTCGGGGGCCCGCAGGAGCATCAGCAGGGCCAGGTGGTCGCGGTACGGGTTTCCCTTGTAGCCTTTGACCACATCGACGGCGGCGAAGGCCTCGATGGTGGCCAGGCAGCGGGGGCGCTCGATGCCGTGGGCCAACAGGTAGGACGTGACCGCATGGGCTGGGTACGGGTGGTGCTGGCTCGGATCGAGGCGGTCCAGCAGTCCGATCGCGACGGAGTCGGGCGCGATGCCGACGGCGTGCAGTGCGTTCATCGATCGCGCGGTGGGGGTATCGATCGGTCCTGCGGCCACCTCCGTGGCCAGCGCGTGCACCTGGTCTGGGGCCAGCAGCCCGTGCACGTCACGGAGCAGGGTGGCGTGCTCCCGCTGGGTGCGGATCATCTCGACGAGCCAGCGGCGCAGGGCGGCCATGCTCGTGGCGTCGTCGGCGTCCCCTAGGGCCTCCCGCCACCTGCGGCGGACCCCCTTGCTGTGGAAGTCCACGGCGGCGATGCCCTCGTGGTGGAACTCGAGCCTCGCGGAGAGACGGAAGACGTGCTCGGACACGGGGTGGTGCACGGCACCGATGCGGCGCAGCTCCTTCAGGGCGCGGGCCACCAGATCGGACGAGGGCAGGAAGCGGCGGACCTGGGCCTCGGGGAAGCTCGTCGGGGGCGACGCCCGCACGCCGGCTGCGAAGAAGTACGGATCGATGGTGGATCCGGCCGGTTCGTGTCCGTCGAAGTCCATGTCGATCGCCTGACCGCCTGGTCCGGTCAGGCAGAGTCCCGAGCCGTGGAAGTCGTAGGTCCATCCGGGCAGTCCGGGCACGTCGCCTTGGTCCTCGTCGACGTCGGCCAGGTGTTCGTCGCGGATCTTCACGAGCCAGGTCTGCCGGGCTCGCTGTCGGCACAGGGCCACCAGGAGCCACCCGAGCCAGGGCTGCTCGGGGAGGGAGGGGGCGCCTACGAGGCGGATGAGTTCGATGAGGTCGCGGTCGGGCATGGGGGAGCGTAGCGTCCGGCCTCCATGGCTGGTGCGAGGGAGGCCAGCTCGGGCAGCGCCACGCTGGCCTCGGACCGCCGGTAGAAGGGGATTCGAGGCGCAAACTGGCGTACCTCGGGGTGGGCGAGGGCGCCGCCGCTGATGCGATCCAGTACCTCCACTGCCCGTGCGGCGACGCGGGACGTGCGGAACAACGCGCCGTGCTGCACGTCGACGGCGAAGGCGGTCAGGCGCACCGATGACCCCACCAGGCCGAGCAGGGCCAGCACGTCGAGGGCCGCCCCCGCGGAGGACAGCAGCACCGCCGCGCTCAGGGCGAAGGCCGCGAGGGTGGTCAGGAGCAGGTAGGCGGTGCGCTCGCGCTCGTCGGCGCCGAAGGGCTCGGCCGCCCGCTGCAGGGAGAGCGGTCCCCGGGGGGCGAGGGCTCGGGGGCCCGGGCCGAGGGGACGGACCCGGTAGCGGGCCCGCACCTCGTCGAGGGGGGTGGCGAACTGCTCCTCCACGGGCAAGTCGACCAGCAGGCGCGCGTCCCGTCCCGAACGGTAGGCGTCGGGGAGACGCAACCAGGTCTGGACCGGGGTGGTGCCCTTCCAGGCGAACAGAGGCACGATCAGGCACATCAGCAGGCTGAACCAGGTGCGGTGCTGTCCCAGCTGGAATGCATGGAGGCGTGCCTCGTCTGCTGGCGTCGGGAGCAGGCCGGTGAGCGTGTGGCGCACGTCGTGGCATTCCCGCCAGCGAGTCTTCGCCCAGTCGACGTCTGGATCGCAGGGGAAGGGCGACGCCGGCACCGCGGGCTGGTTCAAGAAGCCGTTCTGGACCATGTGCTCTCGCAGCGCTCCGCCCAGGGTGCGCTCCGGCAGCCCCAGGACCTCCGCCGTCCGAAGCTGGTCGGTGTGGAGGTGGGGCTGGGTGCGGGCGAGCCGGCGCCACGCCGGGCTGTGGGCGAGGCGGCCCGCCAGGCGCTCGAAGTTTCCGTTGTCCAGTGCGTCCTGGGCCACCATCAGGCCTTCGATGGTGTCGTGGTGGACGATGGCTCGCCAGGCAGCCCAGACGATCATGCGAAGTCGAAGAACCATGGATGTGCCTCCGGAACGGGTGAGGTGCCGGCTTGCCCGACACCCCAGAACTACCGCTCTGCACGCGCCCAACGAGCCCATCGGGGTGACGGAAGTGGCGGTTTCCGTCACCCCCGTCCGGAGCGTGCCTGGGGTGGACCGGTGGGGATAGGTCTGAGCCCATGGAGGGGGCATGGAGGGCGCGACGCGACGGCCGGTGGCGGCGGTGATCGGTGGCAACACGGCCTCCGAGGAGCTCCTCGCAGCGGCCGAGGCCATCGGCTGTGGGCTCGTGGACCACGGCTTTCGCATCGTCACCGGAGGGCGTGGCGGGGTGATGGCCGCTGCCTCTCGAGGGGCCCATCGGTCGCGCTCCTACATCGAGGGCACGGTGGTCGGCTTGCTCCCGACCCTGGACCCAGCGGACGCCAACCCCTGGGTCGACATCGTCGTGCCGACCGGGCTGCACCACGCCCGGAACGCGCTGGTGGTGGGCATGGCCGACGTGGTGGTGGCCGTGGGAGGCTCCGCGGGGACGCTGTCGGAGATGGCCCTGGCCTGGACCCAGGGCAAGCGGTTGGTGGCCCTCGACATCGGCGAGGGCTGGAGTGCACGGCTCGCCGGGGAGGCCCTGGACCCGAGGCGCGAAGACATCGTGCACCGGGCGACCACGGCCGAGGAGGCGGTGTCGTTGGCGGTGGGGGCCCTCACGCCACGGTGACGGACTTGGCCAGGTTGCGCGGCTTGTCGACGTCGCAGCCAGCCAGCAGGGCCGTCCGGTACGCGAGCACCTGCAGCGGGAGGACCGAGAGCAGCGCCGACAGGGCAGGGTGGATCCGCGCGGTGGGCAGCGACAGGTCGGCGAGCTTGGTCGCCCGAGCGTCCCCAGCCTCGTGGATGACGGCGACCCAGGCCCCCCGGGCCTTCACCTCGGAGATGTTGGCGAGCATGGCTTCGCGGTGCTCGTCGCTGGGGATCACCGCGATCACGGGGGTGCCCTCGGTGATCATCGCGATGGGGCCGTGCTTCATCTCTCCTGCAGAGAACGCATCGCAGGGCAGGTAGGAGAGCTCCCGCAGCTTGAGGGCGCCCTCCGCGGCCACGGCGGCGCTGGGGCCTCGACCCATGAAGAAGGCGTAGCCGAAGCGGTGCACGGTCTCAGACAGCTTCAACAGCCGGCCGGATTCGCCCAGATCCATCCACGACAGGGTCTGCTCGACGGCGTCGGGGGCCTGCAGCAGGGCGGCTTCCAGTGCGGCGTCGCCACGTCCCTTTGCTCGGGCGACCGCCAAGGCGAGAAGGGTCATGACCGACACCTGCGACGTGAAGGACTTGGTGCTCGCCACGGCGATCTCGGAGCCGCAGTGCAGGTAGATGCCCCGGCCGCAGGAGCGAGCGATGGACGAGCCCACCACGTTGACGATGCCTGCAGGCTGGCCGCCGTGCTGCTTGGCATGCTCGAGGGCCATGAGGGTGTCGAAGGTCTCGCCGCTCTGGGACACGGCGACGTAGAGGCCGTCCGGATCGACGACGGGGTGCCGGCTGTGGAATTCGGAGGCGAGCTCGGCGCGGCAGGGGATGCGTGCGAGGCGCTCGGCCGCCAGCGCGCCCACCGTGGCGGCGTGGAACGACGTACCGCAGGCCAAGAACGTGATGCTGCGCACCGTGGCGAGGTCGATGTGTTCCAGCGCGGCGAGCTTGATTCCCTGGGGACCGACCCGCCCGTGCAGGGCGCGACGGAGTGCGTCGGGCTGCTCCTCGATCTCCTTGGACATGTAGTGGGTGTGGTCGCCGAGGTCGTCGTCGTCGATGAGGTGATCGAGCCGCTGGACCCGTGGCTCGATCCGCGAGCCGTCGAGACGCTGCAGCTCGATGGACCTGCGGGTGATCTGCGCGACGTCGCCGTCGTCGAGGTATACGACCCGGTCCGCCTTGCCCCCGAGGGCTCGGGCGTCGGAGCCCACCCGCATCCATCCGTCGCCAAGGCCGATGGCCAGCGGGGAGCCGTTGCGTGCCACGACGATCCGGTCGGTGTGGTCGGCGAAGACGACCGCGAGGCCCCAGGTGCCCTCGACGTGCTGCAGGGCCTCTCGCACGGCGGCGATGGGGTCGCCCCGGTAGGCCTTGGCGATGAGGTGAGCGAGCACCTCGGAGTCGGTGTCGGAGGCGAAGGGCTCCCCGAGCGTCTGCAGCTGGGACCGGAGATGGTCCGCGTTGTCGATGATGCCGTTGTGGACCACGGCCACCTTGCCATCGGCGCTGGTGTGGGGGTGGGCGTTGGCCCGGGTGACGCCGCCGTGGGTGGCCCAGCGGGTGTGGCCGATGCCGCACGTCGCCACCAGCTCTTCTGGCGTCGCCTCCCGCAGTCGCTCGACGCGGCCCGTCTCCTTGTAGACCAGCAGGCGAGAGCCTTGAACCACCGCGATGCCCGAGGAGTCGTAGCCTCGGTATTCGAGCCTCTCCAGGCCATCGAGGATTCGCGCACTAGCGGGTTGGGTTCCTACGTATCCGACAATGCCACACATGATGACCTCCTTGGGCTTCCCTGGAAGTTCAAGGGTCGTGCCACGGCCGACGGAGGGGCTGCGGTGGCCCTGAGGTGCAGTGTTGGTGCAGCTGTGTGCGCTGCGACACGCCGTCGCGCGGCGGCTCGCGGTGTTCCGTCGGTGTTCCGCGCTGGAACGGGTGTGCCCGTCGAATCGGAACGGTTCTCCACAGGCATGTCGATAGTGGAGTTTCGAACGATCTAGGAGGCTTGTCACGGTCCTTGCTTGGAACACGGGCAGGAGGTTCCCATGATTCTCGAAGACCTGCACACCCACTCGACCTTCAGCGACGGCCGCGGCACCGTTCAGGAGAACCTGGATGCGGCCGTGGCCGTCGGACTGCAGCGCATCGCCTGTGTGGATCACGTGCGGCGGGACAGCGACTGGGTGCCCGGCTTCGTGGACCATGTGCGTCGTGTGGCCCGCACCTACCCCCTCGATGTGCTCGTGGGGGTGGAGACCAAGCTCCTCGACGACCGAGGCACGCTGGATCTGCCGCCGTTCCTGCCGGGCGTGGACCGAGTGTACGTGGCGGACCATCAGGTGCCCGTGCCTGGCGGCATCGCCAAGCCGCAGGTGGTTCGGCGCGCCCTGCGCGACGGCTCGATGCATCCGGACGAGGTCATTGCGACGTTGGTGCAGGCGACGATGCGAGGGGTCGCGGGCTGCCCGCTGCCTGTGGTCATCGCCCACCTGTTCTCGGTGCTGCCCAAGGTGGGCCTCTTCGAGGACGACGTCGACCTGGACCTGTTGGACCCCTTGATCGGCGCTGCGGTGGACCGGGGTGCGTGGATCGAGCTCGACGAGCGCTGGCGCTGCCCGGGTCCCCGGGTGGTCGCCCGGTTCGCCGCCGCGGGGATCCCGGTGGTGTGCTCCACCGATGCCCACACGTCGGAGGCGGTGGGGCAGTACACCTGGGCCCCCGATGTGCTCGATGCCCTCGACGTGGCCGGGCGTGCGGCATGACGCTGTGGCTGCTTCCGTTGCTGCTCACGGCGGCCCGAGGGGATCCGGGCCGGGCGTCCCAGGCCCTGGAGACGTTCGTCGGCGGAGACCGGTCCGGCGCCTACCCTATGCTCGTGGAGGCCTCTGAGGAGGACGGTGGGGATGTGCCGATGGAGGTCTGGTTGTTCCGCGGCGCCGTGGAGCGGGAGCGAGGGGACCTGTCCCTCGCCGCGGCCACCTTTCGGGCGGGCAGCGTGGCCCATCCTGACGCTCGAGCCCTCTGGATGGAGCTCGCGACCACGGAGTCGTGGCAGCAGCGCTGGCCTTCGGCCCTCGATGCCTTCGACGAGGCGTTGGCCATCGCCCCCAATGACCCCGCGGCCGCTGCGGGCCGGGCCCGAACGCTCTGGTGGTCCGGGCGCCGCGACGCCGGGCTGAGAGCAGTGAACCAGGTGCTCCTGGACCACCCCGAGGACGCGGAGGCCCTCGCTCTTCGGGACGACATTCGGGCCGACAGGCCTCGCACCATCACCCTGCTCGGCGGCGGCCGCCAAGGCGACGGCGGCGCGCTCTTGGGGGGCGGCCGAGCGTCCTGGCGCTCGGGGTCGTGGACCCTCCAGGGGGAGGTCCAGCGGGCCACGGGCGTGGGCAACGACGCCGAGGCGAACGCGATGTGGACGACGGGCGCGGGGGTGGCCTGGCGGCTGGCTCCGCGGGCCGTGGTGGAGGTGGGGCATCGCAGCTGGCTGGGGGAGGCGAGCACCCACGCCATGTCCATGCGGGTGACGTCCCCGCTCGGGTGGGTGCAGCCCCACGCTGGTGCCCTGGTTGGTCAGCTGGCGCCCGTGCTGGAGGCAGGCTTGCGCGTGGGGCGCGACGGGCCGTGGGTCTCCGCGACCGGCTACCGCTCCTTCCCCGGCGGGAGCGATGCCGCCCCGAGCACCACCGGTGCCCTTGCGCTGGGCACCCGGATGGGGCGACTGGGGGTTCGCGTGGACGGCTCGTACGCCGACCTCGCCCCAGGTCCGCTCCTCCAAGGGGGGGCGCAGCTCTCCCTCCGACTCGATGACGCCTGGTCTGTCGGTCTGCAGGGCACCCGTACCGAAGGGTGGCTCTCCCGCACGGACCTGGTGGCCTCGTGCACCGTCTCCTTCTAGCGATGACGGTGGCGGGTTGTGGGGCAAAGGTCGACCCACACCCGGCGATCGAGCTCTCGAATCGAACCATCGTGTTCGACAATCGAACGTGGTCGATGCGAGCGTCCGATGTACCGACGGGCGCTGGGCCGATGCGATGGTCGGACGCCCCGGAGGCCGTCACGCTCCACGACGGGCGCCTGTGCTTGTCGCTGGCCACGGTCGATGGGGTGGGGCTGGGGGCGGAGGTCCTCACCCCGTGGCCGCGACGACGGTCGGTGCAGGTGGAGCTGGAGCCCCTCTCCCTGGACGACGCAGCAGAGGTGGTCGTGGGCGTGTTCCTGTACCGAGACGACGGAGACGAGCTCGACGCCGAGTGGTCCCGCTGGGGGCAGACCGGCCTCGAGGCCCCGGCGTTCCAGTTCGTGGTGCCCCCGGCTGAGGCCGGGCGTCGGCTGCAGGTGTCGGGCGAGCTGCCGCACCGGGTGGGCCTGACCTGGCGCCGTCGTGGCGCCCGATTCCGCGCCTGGCGGGAAGGGTCGGAGCTGCGCTGGCGTTCGTCGGAGCGGCTGCACGGACGGGGCCCCTGGTTCCTCCACATCAACGTGTGGACCCTCCATGGGGTGGCTCCGTCACGCCCGATGCAAGTGTGTGTTCGCTCGGTGCGGTGAGCCGCGCGGCCGGGTCAGAGCTCCTCGACGGGCTTGCCTCTCCGTACGCCCGACCACACCCACCCGGCCGCGCCGAAGAGCGTCAGCAGGAAGACGAGTCCGAAGACGAGGTCCAGGGCGCGGGTGCTCGCTTCTTCGTCGGTGGGGCGGCCAGGGTCCTGTGCCGGGTCGGCGACGGTTCGGGTCGCTCCGACCGGCGCCGTCCCGAGGGAGGTCCACACGGCGCCGTCCTGCAGGGCGACCGGACCGCCGAGCTGATGCCAGGGCGGCGCCACCAGGCCGGTGAGGGGCCCGCCCACAGACAGCAGTACGTCGTCGCCGTGGGCCTCCAGAGAGGCGCCACGTGCGAGGGACAGAGGCTGGGCCAGGGTGCCCGCGTGGTCGGTCCACCGCTCTCCGTCCGCGCCGAGGGTCGGGCCCTCGCCAAGCACGATGCAGGCGAGGTCGGCGCAGTCAACGGGGTCGGTGACGTGCCAGCCTCCGGGGGGAGGAGGCAGAGAGTGCGCCACCGTCGCGAGGGCCCAGCGCGCCCGTGGGGAGGGGGCGGCATTCCAGGCGAGCCGATCGGTTTGGTGTAGGGGAATGGCCGACAATCCCGTGCGGGCTTCCCGACGCGCGACCTCCAGGCCCGAGTCCGCCGAGACCACCAGCCACAGCGCGCTCGGGTCGAGCCATCGGCAGCGCTCGTCCTGCTTCGGCCACAGGGAGGCGTCCACGTCGAGGACCCAGGTGTCGTCGTCCAGGAGGTCCTCGGGCACGGTGGCCTCCAGCACCCCGGGCTCGCTGAAGGACCAGGTGCCCAGGGGCCTCCCGTTCAGGGTCGCGGCGAGGTGGCTGCGGTCCGCGTCGAGGCGCTCGATGCCGATGTGGTCGACCTGCAGCCGGATCCGGGCCTCGCCGGGCTCCACCTTCGTGCCGGGAGGTTGCCGCCAGACCATGCGCAGATGGCGTGGACCGCTTCCATGGGTCGTCCAGCCGCGGGCGTGCCCGGCATCGGAGACGGTGGCCACCTGGAGAGGGTTCCTCGGCTCTGCGCTGCCTTCGACCGCCGGCTGCTGCCGTGGGATCCAGCAGGTGGGGAGCGCGCAGCGGCGGTCGAGCTCTTGGTCGAAGGCCAGCACCACTGCGTGCAGTTGGTCCGGATTCTCGGCCCGAACGGCAAGGCCACCGTCCGGTCGAACGCGCACCATCGCGGCTGCAGCCAGGGGTGCGTCGGCTGGCATTGAGCCCACGCTGAGGTGCACCGTACGGTTCGCTCGAGGCCGCGTGGTGCGTCCGAGGTCACGGAGGTGATGGTCGAGCTCGATGGCGGCCAGCACCGACAAGGGTTCCTCGTCGGTGAGGGCGATGGCCAGGGGCTCTCCTGGAGCGGTGGACCACCAGTCCCGCAGGGTGTCGACGGTCGGAGCTATGGGGTCGGTGCCTACCCACTGCAGGCTGCTCGCGGCGTCCAGCGCGACCCACGCACCGTCGGGGGCGGTTTCGCAAGCGGGACCCTCCAGAGTGAGGTGGCTCGCCACAGAGAGCGTGCCGTAGCCCGAGGCGGTGTCCGGCAGCACCACCCGCAGCGGAACAGGTGTTCCATCTTGCGTGAGCTGTTCCAGGCTGGAGGTGGCCAGCGGCACCCCGTTCCATCGCACCGTGAGGGTCGAGCGACCGGGCAGCGCCATCGTCGACGCCCGCCAGTGCAGGTCGAGCGTCGCGGGGCCCTCCCGTTGCTCGGGGGAGGGGACGACGACCTGCATGGAGGTGCTGTCCACCAGGCCTTCCAGCGCGACGCCGTCGGCCCCGAGGGGATGAACGCGGTGGGGCGTGGGGCCGCTGGCGGCGAGGGCCAGGGCGCAGAGAATGGTCGGGAGCAGGGGGATGGACATGGGGCCTCCTGCCCCTTGAGATGCAGCATCGGTGCCAGCCGAACCGGCCCCTCGGGGTGTGGCCCATGGCTTGCACCTGTGCTGGGCGGAGGCCTCTTGGAGACTCGCCATGACATCGAACATCCGCCGCTCTCGCACCTTGCTTCGCAACCTGGACCGCCAACGCCGCTGGCTGCTGCGGGCCGTCATCGGCCTGCTGCTCCTCGACGGGGCGCTGGCGCTGGTGGCCACGGGGTGGGCTTCGTTCCCCGCCTGGTGACCGATGCCGGCGCGGCCCCGGTGCCCCTCGATGGAGCTGAGGAGGCGCAGGCGCGGCCCGCCGCGCCACCGGCCACCGTGGACGCCTCGTTGCTCGCGGAGGTGCTCCGGGTGGCCCTCGACCAGCGCCGCTCCGGAGACGCCGACGACGGCGAGCTCGAGTTCCGCCTGGAGCTGAAGGCCGACGCCGCCCACGAGGCCGTCTTGCTGCTGCGGGTCCTGGTGGTGCTCGAAGGCCTGCTCGCACTCCTGCTGCTCCGGTCCATCCTGTTGTGACAGGCTGGGGGCTCACGGAGGCCCTCATGGACATGAGCCGGCAGTGGATGCAGGAGACCGCCGAGGCCGTGGAGGCCGCGGGCTGGCGCGTGGTCTGCTCGGAGAAAGACGACGAGGCCTTCCATCGCGTCCGCTACGACATCCACGGCGGCGACCGAGAGCACCTGGTGCTCGAGTGCCTCACCTACCCCGAGGGCGAGGAGCGGTACTGGCTGCAGCTCGTGGGCTGGCACGGCCTACGCTGCCATCCCTTCCCGCTGGACTCCTGGAAGTTCCGGGACGCCTTCGTGGAGTTCAAGTTCCTGGTCGAGCCGGTCACCGGCATGGGGTTGTCGTTCATGATGGACTTCCCCCGCATGCCCGGCCCCGTCAGCTGACCTTCCCCGTCTTGATCGTCTTGTCCCAGGTCCGCGAGGCGCCGGAGAGCTCCTTGATGTAGCTCCCGAAGGTGACCGCACACAAGAAGGCGCCGTAGCCGCCAAGGTAGAGCGCGGCCCGGGCGAGCCACGGGTGGTTGCGGGTCTCGAAGGCCATGGAGCTGTACGAGACCAGCATCCCAGCAGACAGCCAGGCGTAGGTCCCCAGCGTACCGATGTCCCGTAGCCAGCTCGGCGGGTCGACCCAGGCCAGGGGCACGTCGACCAGGGGGGGCCACACCGACCAGGCGATGAGGAGCAGCGACAGCAGCCCCGGAAAGAGGAGCCCTTCGACCCAGGACTTCCGCGTGCTCTCGATGTCGACGACGAAGCTGACGGCGGTGACCACGGCATAGACGACGGCGCTCAGAATCCAGAAGGCCCGGAACAGTTGCCAGGACCGGCCGGGGTCGACGGTCCACAGCGCCACCAGCGAGACCGATGCACCGATCTGGAACAACGGCATGAGGAAGATGGAGAACCAGAGCATGGCCATGGACCAGGACCCCAGGGACGCGTCGGCGCTGGGGTTGGCCCACAACCGACGGAACACCTGAGTGATCTGCACGTTGCCCCGCCCCCAACGGACCCGTTGCTTCCACAGGCCGACGAGGTCGTCGGGCTCCTCCGCGTACACGATGGCGTTGGGCTCGAACAGGGCCTTGCGGCCGCACAGCTGTGTGCGAAAGGTCGTGAACGTGTCCTCCGCGAGGGTGTCGCTGAAGATCTTGCCGCCGATGTCGAGCAGGTTGGCGCGGCTGTGCAGCTGTGCGCCACCGGAGAGGCAGGCGAGGAAGCCCAGCACGTTCTGGGCGCGGCGCGAGGCGCCCGTCGCGGTGATGTACTCGAAGGTGATGAAGCGCTGGACGTAGTTGGGCGCCGCCGAGCCTTCTTTGATGTAGGCCGTCACTGCGCCGACGTCGGGATCTGCGAGGTGTCGAGCCATCTGGCGCAGGGAGTTCGGCGTGTAGATCACGTCGGCGTCCATGATCAGCACCGCCTCGGTCCAGTCGTCGCGCCACAGGATCTCGAGGCCGTAGTTGAGGGTGTGGGCCTTGCCTTCCCCCCCGGCGACCCGCCGGATGTGGACCACGCGATCGCGGTACGTCTGCATCGCCGCGAGCACGACGCCGGGGGTCTCGTCCGTGGAGGCATCGTCCACGACGTAGGCCCGCACCCGGTCCTTCGGGTAGTCCAGCGCCATCAGACGGTCGATGGTCGTGCCGATGACGGCTCCTTCGTTCCACGCGGGGATGAGGATGGCGACCCGGGGCAGGTGGACATGGGCATCTTCGAGGTGGGTGTGGAAGCGGGACAGGCCGACCAGGAGGAACTGGTACAGGCCGGCGAACACGGGCAGGGTGGCCGCCAGCACCGCGGCGGTGGCCAGCGTCGTGAGGACGAGCCGCGCCACCTCGATGGCCGTCCAGGACACTTAGGCCACCTTGATGGCGGCGTGGGGGCGGGCGCCATCGTGGAGCTCGTGGGCGAGGACGTAGCGCTCCTGCCACGTGCGCACCATGCCCAGCTCGGCGAAGTGGAGGTCGGGACGAGCCATGGTGCGGCCTGCGCGAACGGCCGTGGCCATCTGCAGCGCGATCGAGGGCATGTTGACGCCGGAGGCCACGGTCAGGGACATGGTTCCTGGAAAGCGTGGGTTGATCTCTAGTAGTTTTGGAACACCGTTCCGATCCCGCCGGAGCTGCACGTTGCAGACCCAAGAGAGGCCCGCGGCGGCTGCGGCCGCACGGGCGCGGGCCATCAGGTCAGGGTCGCGCACGGTGCGGGCCACGATGGCCACGCCGGAGTCGGTCCGCATGCGGGAGCGCGGGACCGTGGCCCAGACGGCGCCTTCCGGGTCCAACAGCACATCCACGCTGTACTCCTCTCCCGGCAGGTGCTCTTGCACGAGCAGGTGTCCGTCCCGAGGGAGGCGCTCCAGGTGCTCGCGGGTGTGCACGATCTCGACCCCGCGTCCGCCGGCACCGGTGCGCGGCTTGGCCACCAGGGGCAGCGGCCAGTCGTCGCCATCGAAGGCGTCGTCGAGGATGGCCCACCTCGGCGCGATGGCTTCGGGCACGGCCCTCATGAGCTCCGCCTTGTCCAAGCAGGTGACGAGGGCGTCGCGGCTCGGAACCATTGGGAGAATGCCGTGGGTTTGGAAGGCCCGGCGGGCCCTGGCGACCGGCTCGAGCTCGACGTCCACGGTGGGCACCACGACGTGCGCACCCACATCCAACGCGAGTTGGAGGAGCCGGATGGCGAAGTCGGGGTGGCCCCCCGGAGGCACGACGTGGCGACGCTCGGGCGGGACCATGAACAGCCCAGGGGCCATCGGGTCCATGTCGGCGGCGTGCACGGTCCAGCCTTCGTTCGCGATGGCCTTCATGAAGGAGACGGCGGCCGCGCCGCCCGCGCCGGTGATGAGGATGCTCTGAGTCATGGGGGTCACTCCTGGAGGGTCGTTCGCTCCAGGGTGGTGCATGGGCCGTGCCGCAGGTTCGACGCCCGTCGCAGCGAGGTTCTTGGGGGGGAAGGCCCAACGGCTCTGCCCGCGGCGGTCCCAGGATGGAACACCCTGTGCCGCGGCGGATCAATGGGATGCCGCAGACGCAGCCCGACGACGGTGAGGCCTAGATTCGCTCGATAAGCTTGCTTATCGCTGGCGAATCGAAGGGCGGGCCTAGGAGGGTTCTCGACGAGCGGCCTTTGGGTCGCGCAACAAGTAGGATTCCAAGGGTTCTTTCGAGCGGAGCGAGACGGACCGGTTGGAACCGGGAGGTTGGCCCGGGTCTTGCTTGGTCCATGGTCAGGAGGTGTCCATGCACCATCGTCCCAAAGTTCTCCTCGTCGAAGACGACCGCACGCAGGCCGCCCTCATCCAGCGCTGGCTGGCCCCTCGGTACCGGGTGCTCCACTGCAGCGACGGGGAAGTGGGGCTTCGAGCCGCCCGGACGCAGCGCTTCGACGTCGTGTTGAGCGACATCCGCATGCCGGGCCTGTCGGGGCTGGAGCTGTCCGCTGAAGTGCAGCGGTGGTCGACGCGGCCGCCGGTGTTGCTGATGACGGGTGACTCCGACGTGCAGCTGGCGGTGGACGCCATCGAGAGAGGCGTGGCGGGCTACCTGTTGAAGCCCCTCGACCCCCAGCGCCTGGAGGCCTGCCTGACCCGGGCCCTCACGGCGTCGGACACCCGCTCGGGTCGCACGATCCTGGCCGTCGGGGCTCATCCGGACGACGTAGAGATCGGGGTGGGCGGCGCCTTGCTCTCCCACCGGCAACGAGGCGACCGGGTGGTCGTGCTCACCCTCTCTGGTGGTGCGAGCGGAGGCGACGAGGCAGCCCGCCGCGTCGAAGCCGAGGCTGCCGCAGCGCGCCTGGACGCCGTCCTCCACATGGCCGACCTGCCCGACACCCGAATGGACGTGGGTCCCGACACGATCGACGCCATCGCTTCGGTGATCCGGAAGGTGGCCCCCGACGTGGTCTACACCCACTCCGCCCACGACAACCACCAGGACCACCGCGCCGTGCACCACGCCACCCTCGTGGCGGCCCGGGCGGTGCCGAACGTCTACTGCTACCAGAGCCCGAGCTCCACGGTGGCCTTCTGTCCCTCCACCTTCGTCGACGTGGCGGACCACCTCGCCGACAAGCTCGAGCTTCTCCACGCCTACGGCAGTCAGACGACGAGGGCCTACCTCACCGACGATCACATCCGCGCCACGGCCGCCTACTGGGGCCGCTTCGCCGGCTACGGGCTGGTGGAGCCCCTCGAGGTGGTGAGGGCCTCCCGCAGCACCTGATCGAGCCGGTCGATGGCCACGCCCGCGTCGGTGGGGTCCTCGGCCGAGGCGGCGGCCTCCAGTCGCTTGCCCAGCACCTCGACCTCGGGGAAGCCGTAGGGGACGGCCGTGCCCTTCATGCGGTGGCCGATGGAGCGGATGGTGTCCCAGTGGCCGCCCTCCACGGCGACTCTGAGCTGCACGACGTCCGCGCCTCGCTCCTCCAGGTACATCGGCACGAGGTCGCCCAGGTCGTCGTGGAAGGCCTCGGTGGCGGGGGCGGGGGCCAGCCCCACGTCGGTCTGGGTTCCGGCCCACAGGAGCGAGCGCAGCTCCTCGAGCAGCTCTTCACGGCGAACCGGCTTGGCCAAATAGGAGGTGCAGCCGGCGGCGAGCACCCGGCGACGGGCCTCGGAGCCCGTGTGGCCGGTGAGGCCAATGACGGGGATGTCCGCCACCTCGGGCAGTCGGCGCAATTGGCCAGCGGCCCCGTAGCCGTCGAGGATGGGCATCTCCATGTCGAGGATCACGGCATCGGGTCGGTGGGCCTGGGCCAGCCGAACGGCCTCCTCCCCATGGACGGCCTCGATGACGTGGGCCCCCGCCTGGCTGAGCCAGATGGACCAGAGTCGGCGTGCCTCAGCCGCATCGTCGGCCACCAAGATGCGGGGGCGCAGGTCGATGATGCGGTCCACGACGTCGAGGAGCCTCTGGCGCGTGAGTGGCTTGGGCACGAATGCGTCGATCCCGGCCTGCTGTGCCCGACGACGGTGGTCTTCTGTGGCATGGCCCGAGACCATCACGATGGGCAGGCGTGGGGCGTCGGTGAGCTTCTCCCAGGCCCGTCGCCGCTCCGTGAGGGAGACGCCGTCTTCCCCCGGCATGTCCAGGTCGAGAAGTGCGAGGTCGTAGCCCCGCTCGAGCAAGGGCTCCCTGGCTGCGTCTCCGTCGACGTACGCGACCGCGTCGTGGCCCGCCCTGCGGAGGCTGTCGACCATGAAGCGCCGGCTGTCGTCGTGGTCCTCCGCCACGAAGACCCGCGCCCCCCGACGCAGGTTGAAGCGGTCCTCCGGCTCGGCCTCGGAGACGAGGGTGCGCCGCACGGTGCTCCGCAGCAACGGCCGATGGGTGAGCGCCATGTCCCGGTGGGGCATCTGGCTCTCTAGGCCATCGGCCACGAGCACCCATGGAACGGGGTGATCGACCAGTCCCTCGGTGAGCCCGCGTAGGCTGTCGATCGGGGGTCCTCGGAGACTCTCGGCCACGATCACTGCTGCGAGCTGGTCCCGATGGTCGAGGGCGGCTTCTGCCAGCGCCGCGCCGTCGGCGCACAGCTGGGGGGTCAGGCCGAGTCCCTCGGCCAGCTTGGCCCAGCGACTGCGCTCCGCGGCATCGGGGCTGCCGATCAGCACCGCGCCGGTGAGGGGTGGGGGCCCGGACGTGTCCGGCAGCACGGTGACCGGGATGGTGGCGCGAAAGTCGGACCCCTCCCCGAGGGTGCTGCGCAGGCCGACCTTGCCCTGCATGAGGTCCACGAGGCTGGCGGTGATGGCGAGGCCGAGGCCGGTGCCGCTCGTGCGCCGGCTGTTTCGGGAGCGTGCGAACCGGGAGAACACGCGCTCGTGGTCCTCCGCGGCGATGCCGCAGCCGGTGTCGACCACCCGAAGCTCCAGCTCGGTCCCCGTGGGTGTCGGTCCGCCCGCCAGCGACACGTCGATCTGGCCGACGTCGGTGTACTTGATCGCGTTGCCGACCAGGTTCATCGCGACCTGCCGGTACCGCTGGTGGTCGCCGAGGACCCGCCGCGGCGTGTCCTGGGGGTGGAAGCGCAGCGTCAGGTGCTTGCGCAGGGCCTGGGGCCCGAGGAAGTTCAGCACTTCCTCCACGACCTCTCGCGGGTCGAAGGGAGCCCGCTCGAGGTCCATCTCCCCCGCCTCGATCTTGGAGAAGTCCAGGACGTCGGAGATCAGATCCAGCAGGGCCTCTGAGTTGGCCTGCGCACTCTCCAGGTAGGAGCGCTGTCGCTGGTCGAGGCGGGTCTCCAGGGTGAGGTCCACCATGCCGATCATCGCGTTGAGCGGCGTCCGGAGCTCGTGGCTGATGTGGGCGAGGAAGTCGGACTTCGCGTGGTTCGCGTCCTCGGCGGTGTCCTTGGCCTCCCGCAGCAAGTGCGCGGTGTGCTGGCTCTCGGTGATGTCCCGGCTGGTGGCGGTGATGCCCTGCATCTCGTTCTCGACCAAGATGGGTGCGAGGTGCACGTCGTAGTGCTGGGGTCCCGCGCCGGGTCGGGTGAGCGCGACCTCGAACTCTGTTGGGGTGCCCTCGAGGGCGCGCCGGTACAGGGTCAGCTCTCGGTGACGTCGGGCCTCGGGGATCGCCATGGCGATCGGGGCCCCTGCCACGGGGCTCCATCCCGTCCTCGCGTCGCACAGTCGCCGGAAGGCGGAGTTGAAGTTCACCAGCTGCAAGCGGGTGTCGACCGACCACAACGGGTCGCGGGTGTTCTCGATCAGCGCGAGCAGGGACGCCTCCGAGCGACGGACGGTGTGCTCGGCCGCCGCCCGGTCTGTGACGTCTCGGTAGAGCCAGGTGTGACCGATGTAGGTCTCGTCCTCGTAGAGGGGCACGTAGTCGAGGCCGACCCAGCGTCCATCGGCGAGCTGCAGGCGACACCCGGCGAAGGGCTTGGCCTCGACCAACGCCCGTTCGATGAGCTGCAGGAACGCCGGGGGGTTGGCAAACTGGGCAGCCGTGTCCGAGGCCATGTCGCCGCAGTTCAGACCGATGAGGGCCTCGGGAGGGGCGGGGATGCCGAACAGGTCGCAGAACGGCTGGTTGGTGAACCGGATGTCCCGGTTGGGTTCTTCGACGAGGATGGCGAGCTCGAGGTGGCTCAGGATGGCCTCGAGCCGCTGGGGTACGTCCTGGGCCACGGTCACCTCAGCCCGTACTTGCTCAGCTTCCGATAGAGGCTCGTCCGGGGGATCTGAAGGGCGCGTATCACCTCGGACACGTTGCCGTTGGCCGCACGAAGCGCGCGGTCGATCGCCTCCCGCTCCAGTCGCTCCATGGGGCTCAGGCCGCTAGCATCGGAGGGAGCAACGGGGGCGCTGGCGTGGATCGCTGGGTCGGGCGTGGGCGTGGACGTGGCGCGACGCACCCGAGGGGGAAGGTCCGCGACCCGCACGACCTCGTCGGCGGTGACCGCCGCGGTCTCCATGGCGTTGCGGAGCTCGCGCACGTTGCCCGGCCAGGGGTGGGCCATCAGCCGTGCAGCGGTGTCGGGGCCCCAGCCGGGAACGGTGCGGCCCATGCCGGAGCAGAACGACGCGAGGAACTGCTCTGCGAGCAACATGATGTCGCGTCCTCGCTCGCGCAGGGGAGGCGTCTGAAGCTCGAACACGGCGAGCCGATAGTAAAGGTCTTCCCGGAAGGAACCGTCGGCGACGAGGTCTCCGAGATCCCGGTGGCTGGCCGCGATCACGCGAACGTCCACGTGGACCTCGTCGTTGCCTCCGACCGGGTACAGCGTGCGCTCTTGGAGCACCCTGAGCAGCTTGGCCTGGAGCTCCGCGGACAGCTCGGCGACCTCGTCGAGGAAGAGGGTGCCTCCGTGGGCCTGCTCGAAGCGCCCCTTGCGGTCCTTATGGGCTCCGGTGAACGCGCCGCGCACGTGCCCGAACAGCTCGCTCTCTTGCAGGGTGGCGGCCACCGCGGCGCAGTTGATCGGAACGAAGGGCCCGGCCGCCCGCCGGGAGGCGGCGTGGAGCGCCTGGGCCACCAGCTCCTTGCCCGTGCCGCTCTCGCCTTGGACCAGGACGGTGACGTCGGTGGGGGCCACCCGATCGCAGCGCTCGTACAGCGCCGCCATGGCCGGCGACGTGCCCAGCATGCCGTGGTAGTCCTCGCCGGACTGGACCCGGTCCAGCTGCCGCTCGGCGGCCGCCAGCTTGGTCCGCTCCGCCCCGTTGCGAACCGTGGTGGTGAGCTTGGTGCGGGTGACGGGCTTCACCAGGTAGTCGTAGGCACCCCGGCGCATGGCATCGACGATGGCGGGGACGTCGCCGTTGGCGGTCATCATCACCACGGCTGCGTGGGGCGCGCTCTCGATGAGGTGGTCGAGCACGTCGAGCCCGTCCATGTCCCCGAGTTGGATGTCGAGGAGCACGACGTCCACGCCGAGGTGGAGCTGCGCCGCCAGGGCTTCCCTTCCCGAGCTGTACGGGCTGACATCGTGGCCGTCTCGCTCCAGCCAGTGGGTGACCAAGCGCTGCAGACTGGGGTCGTCGTCGATGACGGCTACGCGGGCCACGGTCCCTCCGGAGGCGAGTGTTCCAGACGGGAACAGGTGGCCCATCGGTGAAGCAGTTGTACGTGCTTCGGCCCGCGGTCGGGTTTCCTTGAGGGTGCGCGTGGGCCGTCGGCAGGCGCCGGTGGCCCACATTGGCGTGGGACTACATCTCGATGGTCTGGAAGATCTGCACCTGCCCACCGTGCTTCAGGTGCGGGTGGTCTTTGCACTGAGCGGTGGCGGCCTCGAGGGAGTCTGCGGTGATGACGGTGTAGCCCGTCGCCGGCGCGTCGCCGATGGGGCCCTCGCCGACGCCGCCCTTCGTGATGTTCTTGGACGCGCCGAACGGCGCGCCGCCGTCTGCCACGGCGGCTCCCATCTTGCCGTACCAGGCTCCCCATTCGGCCATGATCTTCTTCTGCTTCTCGGGGGCTGCTGCCATACCGGCGCTGCCGGTGTAGATGAGGACGAACTTTGCCATTGATGACTCCAGACGTGGATAGTCGTGGTTCCCTTGATGGGTCCGCGAGTGTAGGGCGGGAGGGGGGACCGTTCAACGAGGAACTGCGCGGGTCCCTCGGACGACGTTCAGCGGCTGGTGTTGGCGCAGAGTGCTGCGCTCGCCCCCCCCCGATCGCTGCGGCGCAATTGGCCATTCCTTTTGAAGAACCTTGCTCATCCGCGGCGTCGGTACACATGGCCTGGTCGACAGAATGGTGTGATTGCCGGGTCCGGGTGCAGACGCTGGGCGAAGATCTCGCTCACCTCGCCAGCTGCTCGATGGCCCGCCCCACGGTTCTCGGAATGCGCGGGTCGCCGTTCGGGAACAACGGGAAGGCCCCCACGGTCCGGGCCAGCAGTTCGGCGGCCTCGTGGAGCCGACCGTCGGGACTGAGGATGTGCTCGGGGAAGGCCTCCCGGTAGCCGGCGTCGAAGGCCGCGGGCCAGCGGGGGTCCGGGTCGAGGAGAAAGAGGTGGGCCCTGAGGTGGGCGGTGTCTTGCAGGGGGCGCCCGTGGTGGGCCAGCTCCCAGTCGATGAGGGCCCAGCGTCCGTCGGGTCTGAGGTGCACCGCACCTGGCCACAGGTCGCCCATGACCAGGCACTGCCCTGGATCGTCGCGGAGCCGTACCCCTAGGTCGACCACGGGGTCGCCGAGGTGGGGGTCGTGCCCGAGCGCCTCCAACCATGCGGGGACCTGGCTGTACTGGATGGCGTGGCGGGTCGCCTGCATGCTGGGGTTGGCCAGATCGCGGTCGCCGTCGCCCCAGGTGTCCCGGTGGAGGCCGCCGATGGTGAGGCCGAGCTCGTGAAGGAAGGCCTCGTCGAGGGGGAGAGGCGAGCCGGGGCCGAGGTCTTCGAGGAGCAGGGCGTGGTGTGCGTCGCTGTGGCCGAGGACGGCGGGGACGCGGTGGGGACCGAGCACCTCGGCGGCCCGGAGCAAGGCCAAGCGCTCGTGGCGATTGCGCGTGGGGTCGAGGGGGATGCTCGGGTTGGTGGCGACGTAGGGAGGAGCGACCTTGAGGATGGCGGTGCCGTCGCGGCCATGGAGGCGGTGCACGCGGTTGAGGTTGCCGCCGGTCAAGCGGGTGGCTCGCAAGGGAGGAAAGCCCAGCCGCGCGCCGAGGTCGAGGGCCGGGTCGGGCTTCACGGGTCGAATCGGTACAAGTGGTTGGTGGGCTCCGGCTCGTAGCGGTCGTCGAGGAAGGCGTACACGACCTCCTCGACGGCCTTCCGTGACTCGTGGAGGCTCAGGGTGACGGCGTCTTGGTCGAGCGTGTCCGCGCTTGGGCTCGACGGCTTGTGTCCGACCACGAGGGCGGCCGTGGGAATGCCCAACTCGTTGGCGAGCACCACCTCGGGGGCCAGAGTCATGGAGTTCACGTGCAGTCCGTTCATGGCCAGGAACGTGTTCTCTGCGCGGGTCTTGGTCCTTGGTCCGGGGGCGTACCAGAAGACGAGTTCCTCGGGGCCGATGGGACGGCGTCGGGCGGCGAGGAGCTCCCGGAGCCGATCGGTGAGGCCAGGGTGGAACAGGGCGTCGACGACCAGATGGCCCTGCTCTGCCGTCGGCTCCGCGAACATCGTCGCGGGGGAGCCGTCGGGGAGGCGCTGGTCGAGCCACACGAGGTCGGTGACCGGCAGGGGGGTGTTCAGCGGGATGTCGGGGGCGAGCACGCCGACGCTGCTCGTGACCAGCAGCGCGGTGACGCCGAGCTCCTGGAGGGCCCAGGCGTTGGCGCGGTAGGGGACCTGATGGGGGAGGAAGCGGTGGGGCACGCCATGGCGGAAGAGCAGGTAGCGTCCCGCGCCGGCGCAGTGCACGAAGGCGGGGCCGAAGGGGGTGTCGATCTGCTCTGAGGGCAGGTCGGTGTGGGTGAAGGCGGAGCCGACGATGACGGCGCGAGGCATGGCGCGTTCTAACGGGTCGGGCCGGAAGGAGGCGCTGGGCCGCCAGCGGGCACGTCACATCGATAGAGGGGAGCGATGCCTTCCATGCGCTGCTGGTGTCTGTTCCTCCTGGCCTCGGGCTGCGGTGGTCCGGTGCTCGATCTGCTTCCCGACCCCGGCCGCAGCGGGGCGGATGGCACCGACGGTCCTTTTGGGGTCGCCCATCAGACGTTCCGGGCCCAGGCCCGGGTCACGGACGTCGTTCGTTACGAGGTCTCCTGGCCCGCAGACCGGGACGGTGCCTTCGACGATGCCCAGGGTCGATGCCCGGTGGTGATGTTCATCCACGGTGGCTTCGTGCCCCCGGACGCCTACCGCTGGCTCGCGACCCACATGGCGAGCCGCGGCTTCTGTGTGGTCAGCCCGGAGCACGACCTGCAGCTGGCGATCATGGAGTCCGACAACGCCTCGGTGGTGCTCGACGACCTCCGGGGCCGGCCCCGCGGTGCGCTGAAGGACGCCGTCGGGCCGGACGCTGTGGTGATGGGGCACAGCCTGGGTGGGGCCGTCGCGACGTTCCGTTGGCTGGCCGACGACCGGTTCGAGGGTCTGGCGCTGCTGGCCTCCTGGCCGGCGGAGGGCAGCCCGGTGGAGGAGATGAAGGGTCGACCGTCGCTGTCGCTGATCGGCAGCGAAGACAAGGGCGGGGACGCTACCCAGACCGCCTACGAGGAGTACCAGCGCTTCCCCAGCCCCGGATGGTTCGGGGTCGTGGACGGCATGAACCACTACGACTGGGCGGATGGGGCGTCGGACGCCGACCTGAAGGGGGACGGGGTGCCGACGCGGCCTCGGGCGGAGACCCGCCGGGACGTGCTCCGCGTGTTGGACACGTGGCTGGACGCGTGGCTTCTCGACGATCCGGTGGCCGAGGATTCCCTCCACACCCGCCGCTTCCCGAACGTGTCGGAGACACCATGATCGGCTGGATGGTCGCCTTGGCCCTCGCGGCCGACCCGGCGGCCCTACGCCAGGTCCACGACGACGGGGCCGTGGTGGACGTGAGCACCGAGGCGGTCGGGGTGGCGGCGGACGTGGGGCCAGTCGCCCTCGGGGTGGACTACCGCTACGGCTCCTACGTCGGGGCCCATGTGGGGTGGCGGCGGACGCTGACGGGTGGCGAGCGCTCTTGGGGCATCGACGGGGTCGCGACGACGGGCTTGGGGGGCTTGCTCGCGACCCCCGGGGTGGCCTTGCTGGCGACCGGTGAAGTCCGGGGCGGCTTCCGGAACGACCAGGGGCAGGCCACCTTCGGGGTGGTGGTGCCCCTCGCGGTGCGGGTGGATGTACCTCCCCAGCTGGCGGTGCCCCTTGGGATCGAGCTGCGGCTCGCGTGGAGATTGGGGCCGCTGTGGGTTGGCGCCCGCGGGCAGGCCGGGGGCACGCTGTGGAGCGGCGGCGTGCCGGCGGGGCGTGCGGTGGCCGGGGGATTCCTCGAGGTCCGGCGCTGAGGGCTCAGCGCTTGGGGTTCAGGAGCTCTCGAACGGCCGCGATCAGCGGACGTCGGTGCTCCGCCGGCAGGGCGTCGGCCCAGGCGTAGACGGTGGCGTCCTCGCTGGCAGCATGGGCCCGCAGGCGCGCCATGGCGTCGACGACGGTCGGGTGCCGGATGAGGTGCAGGTCCACCTGCAGGTCGAGGGCGAGGAGGAGGCGCAGGATCTCGGCGTGCTCCTCCCGCAGCCGGGCGACGTCCTCGGGGTGCGTCTTGGCCATCCGAGGAAACAGGTGCGTCTCCTCGGCCTCGAAGTGCGCCCGCACCGCGTCCTCGAAGCGGGTCCACGAGGCGCCGAGCACGTCGGTGGAGACGTCGGCTTCCGACGCCTCGATCACATCCTGGAACAAGGCATCCAGTCGTTCGTGGTCGGCGTGCAGCTCAGTTCCAATGGTCATCGGGCTCCTCCGGTTCGGCCATGGGAACATGCCCACCCGAGAACGACCGGACAGGGGCGGCCGTCCATCTTGTGCCATTCGATCGTCGCCGGGGTGGGGGGAGCACACAGGCAACGGACGTCGGAGCGTGTTTGTGGTGGGGGTCTGCCGCCCCAGAAATGGCTCAGCCGCGGACGTGGAAGGTGACCGGATCGCTGGCCCGGTCGCCGATGCGTACCTGGACCTCGTGGGGGCCCGGTGCCAGAGGCCACGCGGCGTCGTAGGGCCAGCCGGGCTCGGCCACGGCGCGCCCGTCGACGTACCAGGTCACGGTGGGCACCGGCGGGTCGACCTCGACGGTGAGCTCGAGGGTCTGGGTGGTGAGGTCGTAGCCTGGCTCCACCAGGAAGACGTCGTCGGCCAGAGGATGGGTGACCACCACCGCGTCGACGGCCAGACCTTCCGGCGGGCACAGCGGGGACCACTCGCTCGGGGCCCGCTCGGTGGGGTGCTCGGCCTCCCAGCGGGCGTAGCTGCGAGGAAGCTTGGTCACCACTCGCTCGTCGACGTGCTGGGACGGGCAGCGGTCCGATGCCCGCAGGCCGTTGCGCCGGTCGATGCGGACCGTCCGGTGCCAGTCGCAGACATCCTCGGCGTCGACGGCATCGTGGGGGACGTGGAGGGCTCGGGTGTGGGGGCAGTGGGCTCCGGGGGCCTGGCCGGACAAGGCGCACACCTCGACCTGTTCGACCCCGTCGGGCGGGGAGGTGGGGGTCGGGCGTCGGTCGACGCTCCCCTGCAGCACGAGGTGGTCCATGACCTGGCGGAACAAGGGTCCGGCGCCCGCCGCGCCCGAGAGCTGGTCCATGGGTCGGCCCGCGAAGTCGCCTCCCCACACGGCCACGGTGAAGCGCTCGGTGTAGCCCACCGTGAGGCTGTCGCGGAAGTTGGTGGAGGTGCCGGTCTTCACGGCCACAGGGTAGGCGAAGCGGAGCGGATTGCCGGGCCCGAACGCACGGATTCGAAGCGCTTCGTCCGACAAGACGTCGGTGATCAACCAGGCCGTCTCTTCGGACACGAGACGCTCCCCCGTCACGACCGGCGCGTCGGCCGTCATCCGTGCTCGGCAGGTCTCGCCCCCACGGGCGAAGGCGGCGTAGCCCTGGGCGAGGTCGAGCAAGGTGACCTCCCCGTTGCCCAGGGTCAGGCCGAGGCCGTAGTGCTCGACATCGTCGGTGAGGGTGGAGAAGCCGGCGGTGCGCAGGGTGACGAGCACGTCGTCGATGCCGGCGGCGTTGGCCAGGCGCACGGCGGGCACGTTGAGGCTGCGGCCCAGGGCCTCGCCGGCGAGCACGGGTCCGCTGAAGCGCTCGCTGTAGTTGCGGGGCCGCATGAGCTGGCCGTCGCCGTCCAGGTAGCGGGTGGGGATGTCGGCGACGACGGAGGCGGGGTGGTAGCCGTTCTCGAAGGCGACGGCGTACGTGAAGGGCTTCAGGGCGGAGCCGGGCTGTCGGGGTGCGAGCGCCCCGTTCACCGAGGCCGTCCACCAGTCCGTGGAGCCCACCATCGCGAGGACGTCGCACCGCTCGTTGTCGAGCACGACGACGGCGGCCTGGGTGAGGCCGCCGTGGGAGAGCGTGGCCACGTGCTCCCGCACCATGCGCTCCACGGGCCGCTGCAGGTCGAGGTCGAGGGTGGTCTGCACCGTGCCTGGGGCGACGCCGGTGGCGAGGACTTCCTCGGTGAAGTGCATGGCCTCGGGGCGGTCGGCGGTGCGGTCGGCGAACACGAGGGGCTCGGCGAGGGCTCGGGCGTGCTCGTCGGCGTCGATGAAGCCCATGGCGAGCATGCGGTCGAGTACGTGGGCCTGACGGGCCTTGGCGGCGTCGAGGTCCCGGAAGGGGTGGTGGTGGGTCGGAGACTGGGGAAGACCGGCCAGCAATGCTCCTTCCGCGAGGGAGAGCTGTCGGGATGGCTTGCCGAAGGTGCGCTGGGAGGCGGCCTCCACGCCAATGGCTCCGGCGCCGTAGGGGGCGCGGTTGAGATAGTGCTCGAGGAGGCTGTCCTTGTCGACGCTGCGCTCCAGGCGCACCGCATCGATCATCTGCCAGGCCTTGCCCTGGAGGGTCCGGGGGTGGTCGCCGAGGAGGCGCGCCAGCTGCATGGTGAGGGTGGAGGCACCGGACACGAGGTGGCCTGCCCACAGGCTGTCGGAGGCCGCCCGCGCTCCGGCCCGCGGGTCGACCCCGTGGTGGGTGCGGAAGCGCTGGTCCTCGACGGCGATGGTGCCCTCGACCACCCACGGGGAGAGCTGGTCGAGGGGCATCCACACCGCCCTGGCGCCCTCGGCGCCCACCGCCTCTCGCAGCAGGCCGCCGTCGCGGTCCACGATGCGCCAGCTGGCAGGCCGCTCCTCGAGCCGCTCCACCGGGTAGGGGTTCCACCGCAGGGCGACCTCGCCTCCGACGAGGCCGAGCAGGCACCCGAGCAGGAGGACCGCGGGGCCCACGCGGCGCAGCTGTTTGGCGGTGGTGGTGAGGGTGTGGGGGCTCACTTCGTGCCCCCGTCGGTGATGGTCACCCGGTCGATGGAGGAGGTGGCGAAGGTGGAGAGGTCGTACATCGCCTCGACCCCCGCAGCGGGCCGCAGGAAGGAGCCCGGCGTGGTGGCCCGGGCCACGTACTGGTACTCGACGGTGCCGGCTGGCAACGCGTCGGCGTAGAAGGCGACCCGGTGGTCGCGGACCTCCTGGTACGACAGCTGGCTCAGGCCTCGCTGGACCTCGGTGGACGCCGCACCCATGTCGAGGGTTCGGGTGGTGGCCAGGGAGGTGTTGAGGGGCTCCAGGCCCGCAGGGAGCTTGTCGTCGATGGCGACGTAGTTGAGGTCTTCGTCGGTGGTGACCCGGAGCCGCACGCGCACCAGGTCGCCGAGGGCGATGCGGTCGGACAGCTCGGTGCCGTCCATCGTCTCGTAGCGCCGCTCGATGGTGGCGCCGGCGCTCCGGGGCGCCCGGTTCTCGGGGGTGAGCTTCACGTCGTACTCGGCCCGCACGGTGACGTTGGCGGGGGTGCCCCGAGCGGTCAGGGTGACCGTCTGCTTCGCGTCGGTGAGGGCGTCGGGTCCGAGGGTGAGGCGACGGGCGCTGCGGGACAGAGACTCCAGCGCGCTGACGGGCACCTCCACGCCGTTGTGGGCCATGGTGATGGCCGGAGCGTCTTTGCCCCTGGCGTTCCCCTTGGCGGCGAGGGTGTAGATCCCCATGATGCCGAACACGTTCTCCTGGGTGTTGCCCCACAGGCCCCCGCGCTGGCGCGCCAAGAGCCCCTCGAGGAGCCTCGGGGTCATGGGCTCGTTCGTGCCACCGCTGGCGTGGGCGAGCAGGGCGGAGGCGTGGGTCCGTAGGGGGCTGTCCATGGAGTAGCCACCCTTGGGCTTGCCGTCGTACCAGGCGCTGTCCTCGTCTTGCTCAGCGGCCTTCCGGACCTCCGCGAGGATGGGCTCGGTCAGCGGGTGGCCGCCGTCCATCTCGCTGGCGGCGATGGCCAGGAAGGAGAGACCGAACGGGGTGAGCTTGGCGCGCTCGTCCCACAAGGTGGCCAGGGCGGCGGGCTGAGGGCGTCCGAGGCGTCCCAGGGTCATCACGAACAGGGCGCGGGTGTCGCCGTCGGCGATGTTCCCGTGGGGGATGGACTCGGTGACGTCCCCCTTGCGCAGGGTGTCTTCGAGGTAGTCGGCCATGCGGTCCAGGGACTCCCGGGGCACGTCGTAGCCGCGCTCCTCGGCTTCGATGAGCGCGGTCAGGCCGAAGCTGGTGGCGAAGGCGTGGGGCTCGGTGCCGCCGGGCCAGTACGACAGCCCGCCGCCTTCGGTCTGAAAGGAGAGGATGCGGCGCACGCCGGCCTCGGCGTACTCCCGCAGCTCCTCGGGGGGCACGTCGACGCCGATCTCCGGCAACAGGTCCTCGAGCACCACCAGGGGGTAGGCGGTGGAGGTCGTCTGCTCGATGCACCCGTTGGGGTAGCGGAGGAGGTATTGCACGCTGTCCTTGAGCTTGGTCAGCGCGGTGGTGCTGGCCACGACCTCGACCCGCTCGGTGCCGAGCACGCGGTCGTCGGGGAAGGTGAAGGAGAGTTCCTGCGTGCCGGCGACGGCGGCCTCGACCAGCTGTTTGCGGCGCACGCCCGGCTCGCGGATGGGGATGCGGACCTCGATCTCGTCGGTGTGTTCCCCCATGACCGCCGCGTAGCGGAGCACGAGCTCCTCGCGGTCGCGGATCTCGGGCACGGTGAGCGGAATCTCGATGGTGCCGGTGCCCTGCCCTGGCACGCGGGCCGTGAGGGGCTCGCTGGGGAACACGACGCCTTCACCGGCGATGGAGACCGACGCCGGCAGGTTGGCGTCGGTGCCGTTGTGGAGGATGGCGGAGACGGTGAGCTGGTCGCCGGGATGCACGAAGCGGGGGAGCACCGGCTGCACCATGAGCGGTAGCTTCACGGTCACCTGGTCGTCGGCGGAGCCCGCGCGGCCCTCGGCATCGATGGCGACGGCCATGATCCGGTAGGTCGTGGTGTTGTCGGGGAGCTCGAAGGAGACGGTGCCTTTGCCGTCGGGGCCCACGGGCACGTCGGCGTCGAAGAAGGCGGTCGACTCGAAGAGGTTGCGGAGCTCGTTGGTGGGCAGCTGGCCCGGGATCATGCCGCCGTCGCCTCCGGGGAACAGCACCTCCCGTCGCGCCCGCTTGGCGTGGGCGAGCTCGAAGCGGGCATCGGCGGTGCGGACCCCGAGAGGCTCGGCTGGGTAGAGCTCGGCGACGGGGTCGGGCGTGCGGTGGCCCGTGAGGCCGAGCACGGCCTCGTCGACCACCATGACGGCGATCTGGCCGGCGATGGGCTGGCCGCTGGGGTCCTTCAGGTCGAGGTCCACGGAGAGCTGGCTGCCAGGGATGGCGACGTCCTTGTTGGGGGTGACGTTCACCGCGAGGCGCTGCTCGGCGGTCTCCACCGCGAGCTCGGCGATGCCGAGTCGGAAGGCGGGGGCGCCGGTCTCGAAGCCGGTGGGGTCGACCTCGTCGTGGACCCGGCCCCGGAGCAGCGTGATGGAGGCGTAGACGTTCGGCGCCATGTCTCCGGTGATCGGCACGTCGATGCTGGGGGTGTCCTCGTCGATGGTGAACACCCGGCGCTCGATGATGCCGTCCCGCTCGAGGGTGAGCAGTCCGGTGGCGGTCTCGAAGGGGGTCTGCACGACGAGCTTGGCGACGTCGCCGGGGGCGTAGCTGGCTTTGTCGGCGACCACCTCGATGCGCTCCCGGTCGAAGCGAGGCCAGGCGGTGGGCTCGTCGCCGGTGGCGGTGAGCTCGAAGCCGGCCACGACATCGCGCTGGTCGGGGTCCCGGGCCCACGCGCGGACGCGGTACCGGCCGGACTGGGGCACGACGAAGGTGCAGACCGACGCGCTGTCGGTGGTCGTGACGGTGCAGTTCAGGTCGTCGGCCACCACCTCTCGGTTCAGGGTCTGGGTGCTGCCGTCGGTGCCGACCCGGACCGTCTGGTGGTGGTCGACCCGCTCCAGGCGCGCCTTGACCTGCACGCCGGCCACGGCGGTGCCGTCGGGGGCCACGGCGACGATGGGGACCTCGAGGGTGTCCCCTGCTGAGACGATGTCGGCGATGGGCGGTCGCACGCCCACGTAGAAGCGGGCGGCGTGGACCACCTCGGTGCGGCGGCCCGTGTACTCCTGGCGATCCAGGTCGGTGACGCTGGCCTCCACCGTGTAGCGCATGGGGCCGGTGGAGCTGGGGTGGCTCGGGGTGAAGCGGACGGTGCGCTTGCCCTGGCCATCGAGCCTCGCGCTGCCGGTGTCGAGGGTGACGGCGGTGGCGTCGGGCGGCCCGTCGGTGAACTGGAAGCCCGGGAAGGTCGGGGGGCGGAAGGGCTCGGGGGCGCGGGTGACGCTGTACCGGACGGCACGGCCGTCGAGGGAGCCGCCGTGGAGGTAGTTGGCCCCGATGACGGCCGCCGCGGGCGCCCCTCGGACCCAGGACGCTTCGGTGTCGATGTCGATCTCGAAGGTGGGGATTCGGTATTCCTCGACCCGGAAGTCGCGGGAGGTGGCTCGGCCGTCGATGGTGGCGCGGAGCTTGTAGACGCCGACCGCCGCCCCCGAGGCCAGGTCGAGGGAGATGGAGCCCACGCCGAAGGCATCCAGGGTCTTGGTGCTCTCGGTGATCTGCTGGCCGCGGGCATCGATCACCTCGATGGTGGACCGCTTCCCGGCGTGCTCTGGGCCCGCCATCACGGTGGTGTGCACCGTGTCGCCGGGTCGGTAGGCACCACGCTCGGTGAACAACGCGGTGTTCAGCGGCAGCGCGTCCTTGGTGGCGCCACGGAGGGCGAAGCGCCAGGGCTGGGAGAGACGGTCCTCGGCGAGCTTCAGCACCAGGCGGTCGTCGCCGTGCTCGGCCACCACGTACAGGGTGCCGTCGACCCCATGGCCGTGGGCGTCGCCGACGTCCGTGAGCACGGCGACCCCGTCGCCGTCGGTGGTGGCCTTGGTGATGGACTGGCCGTCGGCGCCGAGGAGGCGGACGGTCGCGTTGGGCCGCGGGGTGGCGTCGGACAGGGAGGTGACCCAGTGGAGGATGCCCCCCTCGAAGACCTTGGCGGTGGCGCCGAGGTCGCTGGTCTGCACCAGCACGGCCCGAGTGACGGGGCCGGTGGACTCGGTGCCGAGGCTGTCGGCGGTGACCTCGACGCAGCGCAGGCCCGGGCCCCCAGGGAGCTCGACGACGGTGGTGCTGCGCTCGTTCATGGGCACGTCCCAGGTCGGTGCGGGGAGGCGCTGGCCCTTGCCGGCCAGGCCGTGGTCCGCGCAGGTGCCTCGGGCGCCGCGGGAGAGGGCCTCGACGTAGTCTTCGGGTCCGTTGAAGTCGTAGGTGGTCACGTCGAGGCGGGCCAGGTTTCGCCCGCGGAGCTCGAGCCGCGGGCGCTCTAGCTCCGAGGTGAGGGGGAGGGCGGGGACCGACAGCTCGGGGGGCAGGTCCCGGCTGCGGAAGCGGATGGTGAAGGGGTCGAAGGGGTTGCCGAGGGCGTCGACGGCTCCCTCAGAAGGGCGAATGGTGTACCGGGTGCCGGGCTCGAGCTCGAGGGCCAGAGCGGGGTAGCCCCACGAGCCGGTGCCGCGGACGTGCTTGGGCGGGGGCTGGATGTCGAGCTGGGCCAGCCGGTCGGGCTCGATGGGGTCCGACAGGTCGAACCGCAGGGTGGTGTCGAGCGCCACGGGCGCCTCGGGGCCCATCGTGCCCCGTTGGTGGTCGTAGTGGGTCCAGCCATTCATGGTGAGCTGATCGTCGACGGTGACGTCCCAGGTGGGGTCGTCTTGGTGGGATGGCGGCTGGATGGTGAGCGTGCTGTCGCGGGGCGGGTCGAAGCGGAGGTCGACGGCGACGACGTGTCGTAGATCGAACGACTGCTCGACGGCGCGTGAAACATCCGTGGGACGGTCTATATCGAATGGAAGCTTGCGGCCGGATGCGTCGGTGATCTGGAGGTCGTCGCCGATGGCCTCCGGATCCACGGGCTGGTCGTAGAGGAGGAAGAGGGGGCCGCGCCCCACCTCGAAGCGGAAGTGGTTGAGGAAGCCGACGAAGCGTGGCTTGCCGGGCTGCACGGCCCACGAGGCGACCTTGCCCGCGACGCGGAACTCGGGGATCCAGAGGCTCTCGGACCATGTCCCGAGGGTGTCGTCCTCGAAGCCACGGGGCGCCAGGCCCTTGAGGGAGATGGTGGTCTCAGAGCCGTGGGAGAAGGCCTGTTCCTCGGAGACGAACTGGAGCTGGTTGTTGGCGATCCACTGCCACGTGCCGGGCTGGGGCGGCTCGGTCATGATGTCGGGGACCTGCGCCAGATCGAGCTCGAGGTCCTCCACGATGGGGTGGTCGAAGGTGATGACCGGGTCGCACCCTGGCTCGTGGCAGCCGCCGAGGGAGGCGGTGAGGCGCGGTGCGGTGGTGGTGGCGGGGACCGGCGGAAGCGCCTCCCGGGGGGCGGTGGAGGGGGCCGGAGGCACGAACGCGGGTGGGGGCTCCTCGGGGGGAGCGAGGGAGACAGCGTCGGCGTCCGAGAAGGGGGAGGTGCCGTCGTCGACGGTGGGCGCGTCGTCGTGGGCGGTGGGGGTGGAGCCGCAGCCCGACAGAAGGAGGACGGGAAGTAGGAGCGGCAAGGTCATGGGTGTCTCCGGGGGATGGGGATCCGGAGTACTTCAAAGGTCGTGCCAGGGTTTTTGGGCCACTGGGGCCGCCGTAGATTGAAATCATGGATCCCGCCATTTGATTCGTGGAACCTGAGCGGTGCCCGGCGCAACCCTTCCGTATCGCTGCCGTCTCAACTCCTGGGGCGCGTCGGGCGACGGCTGGGCCTTCGCGGCGGATGGCCTAGTCGACGGATGCTCGAGGGGCGATGCGGACGACCCCGCCGAGGCCGATGGCACCGGCGGCCAGCCCGAGGTGGAACCAGCCGACCCGGGGGAAACCCATCAGCTCCCCGTTGGTGCCGATGCCGAGCCCGACGCCCACGGTGAGCAAGGCGCCCGCGGCCCCCATGGTGGCGGCGATGGGGTGGGTGCGGGCGACGCGGCCCGAGGCGACGAGCACGGCGAGCATGCCGGCGCCCCCGAGCGCGGTTCGGACGAGCGGCAGGTGCCACAGGCCCAGGCTGGCGAGAAGGAGTGGGGCGAGGACGGCGATGCGGGCCTGGGATGCTCGGTCGGGGCGGAAGGCGGCGGTGACCCAGCCGGCACCAACGAGGGGTAGGCCGACGATGGCTGCGACGCCGGAGAGGGCATCGTGGGGGAAGGCGAGTTGGTCGCTGCCGGAGAGGCGCAGGGCGCCGACGGACGCCGCGAGGGCCACGAGCAGGAGGCCGATGCCGGTGGTGCGGGCGGAGGGGGGGCCCTGGCCGAGGAGGGCGAGGGCGGTGAGGCCCGCGCACAGGGCGAGGATGGCGTCGGTCCAGGCGGCGATGGGCATGGTACGGCTCCGGGGCCCGGGCTGGGGGCGGGGCTCTCGTGGTCGACCCAGCCTCGTGGCCCCCAGCCGATGCTACTCGTAGCAGGGTAGCGGCGGGTCGTCGGCGTAGCCGTAGCCAGGTGTGCCGTAGAGCACGTAGGTCTCCGTCGACCCTGGCGGCTCCGAGCAAATCCACGCCCGCACCTGGATTGACGCGGGCGAACCTCTGGGGAGCCCCGTGAGTGTGTAGATGCCTGCTTGGGTTCGGAACGCCGCGGCTCTGTAGGGGGTACCGTCCTCTCGGGTCATCCGATGGAAGGCGGCGCCATTGGCCCAGTAGTTGAAGATGTCCTCTGACTGGAAGAAGAGGCTGGGCGACACGCGGGGCTCCGCTGTCCCGACGTCGCCCGTGGCCTCCATGTAGACCCACTCGCCCACCAGCGAGCTGTTGACGAAGTTCAGCCTCAGGCGGTCTTCGTCGGCCTCGCTGGACCAACAGACCACATCGTCGAAGTCGAACGAGACCTCGGATTCGCTGGTGTCCCCGACGAGGTCGATGGTGCACGGATCCGTCGTCGAAGAGGTGTCGAGCGAACCGGAGTCTGCGGTGTCGGAGGAGGTGTCGTGGGTCGAGGGGGTGTACCCCGAGTCCGTGGTTTGGGTGGGGTCCGCCGGGTCGGCGGGTTGGCATGCGAGCACCAGCAGGAGCCACTGGATCATGGTGGTGTCGTCCTTCTGGAGGTGGGCGCCGGGGTTCGGCGTCGGGTGACCTTGGGCACTCGAAGCTAGTCGGGGCGGCAGGGGACCCGCAAGTGGTCGCTGGGGGGGCGCGGGGCCAGGGTTGGAGCGGAAGACCCTGGACCCGGACCCTGGACCCGGACTTGGGCCCGGACTTGGACCCGGACCCGGACCCTGGACCCGGACTTGGACCCGGACCCGGACCCTGGACCCTGGACCCTGGACCCTGGACCCGGACCCGGACCCGGACCCTGGACCCTGGACCCGGACTTGGACTTGGACCCGGACCCGGACCCTGGACCCGGACCCTGGACCCGGACTTGGACCCGGACCCGGACCCTGACCCTGGACCCGGACCCGGACCCTGGACCCGGACTTGGACTTGGACCCGGAGCCAGACCCGGACTTGGACCCGGAGCCAGACCCGGACTTGGACCCGGAGCCGGACCCGGACTTGGACCCGGACCCGGACCCTGGAACCGGACTTGAACCTGGACCCGGACCCGGACCCGGACTTGGACCCTGGACCCGGACTTGGACCTGGACCTGGACCTGGACCCCGGACGGAACGGTCCTACTGGTTGGGCCACGTCCCGTGGTCGAGCCCGCTCTGGACGTCTCGTTTGTGACGCGGCTTCCTCGCCGCTTCTGTCCCGCCAACCTGCGGCCACCGCCCCCCTCCGTCAAGCAGAAATCCGTGCCGTAGGTAGGGGATTGCAGGGGCGTTGGTTGGGGAGTTTTTTGAGCTTGGACCTGGGTGATTTCTGCTGGACTCCGGGGGGCGGTGGCCGCCGGGGGGCGGTGCGAGCGGCGTGGAAGCCGCTCGGTCACCAAGGAGAAGCCCATGTCTGGTCTGTTCGCTCATGAAACGCTCACCGCGTACCAAATGGCCCTGGAGGTCGCCCGCTGGGTCCGCGCGGCCCGCTTCGCGGCTGGGGATGCCGATCTGCGGGATCAGGCCCGGCGAGCGGCGGCCTCGATGGTGCTGAACATCGCGGAGGGGGTGTCGAGCGCGAAGGGAAACCGAAGCAAGCACCTGGCCTTTGCAAAGGGCTCGGCCGCAGAGACGGCGGCCTGCCTGGAGCTCGCAGGCCTGGCCGGCCACGAGGCCCAGGTGGCGAAGCTGCGGAGGGTGAAGTCGATGCTCGGCCGCCTTCGGTAGCGGAGCCTGAGCCCGGTAGCGCGGGCCCGGACCACACACAGAAGCGCCGTCATGCCTGCGAGACGATACGGGGGAAGCAGCGGCAGAAGGGAAAGTCGAAGGACCCGGATGCCCATGTGGGGTCTCACCAGAGAGGCCGCGCGGGATGGCGCGCGGGCATGAGGTGGGCGGTCATGCTCCCCTGAACCCTAGGGTCACGACGCTCATCGGGCACTCATGGATCTCTCGCAGAAACGTTCGGGCCCCACGGTGGACGAGGTACCATGTTTCCCGCCTTGTTGACCTTCCTGGCGATGCTCGCCTTCGCCGCCAACTCGGTGCTGTGTCGCTTGGCCTTGGGCGACGGCGCCATCGATGCCCCGCGGTTCACCGCGGTGCGCATCGTTGCCGGCGCGCTGGTGCTCGTGACGTTGGCGCGCGCGAGGTCCCAGGAGGCATCCCTCGAGGGGAACTGGCGGCAGCCGGCGTCTCTGTTTGTGTACGCGCTGGGCTTCTCGCTGGCCTACGTCAGCCTCGACACGGGCACGGGGGCGCTGATCCTGTTTGGGGCGGTGCAGGGCACGATGATCGGCGCCGGGGTGCTCCGCGGCGAACGTCCCACCGGTCGTCAACAGCTGGGCATCGCGCTCGGCCTCGGTGGCCTCGTCGCGTTGCTGCTGCCGGGCGCCAGCGCGCCCTCCCCCTGGGGGGCCGCGGCCATGGCGGTGGCGGGCGTGGGCTGGGGGCTCTTCTCCCTTCTGGGCCAGGGGGTGTCGGACCCCATCGCGAGCACCGCACGGGCCTTCCTGTGGGCCACCCCCGTGGCCCTGCTGGTCGCGCTCCCGGGCATGGGCGAGGCCGTCGTCAGCGCCCGTGGCGTCGGGCTGGCGGCGACCAGCGGAGCGATCACCAGCGGGCTCGGCTACGCGATCTGGGTTGCCGCGTTGCGAGGCCACAGCGCCACCAGCGCCGCGGTCGTGCAGCTGTCCGTGCCGGTGCTCGCCGGCCTGGGAGGCTGGCTCTTGCTCAGCGAACCGCTGACTGGCCGCTTCGTGGCAGCCGGGGGCGTCACGTTGGTTGGGGTGGCGTTGACGGTGCGGAGGGCCACGGAGGTCCGCTGACTCCGTCGACGGCTGGAAGGGGGACCCTGGACGACCGTGACGCCGATGTCCCGATCCACGGATCCCCTTCAGCCATGATCTAGACCTGGCCTACATCCCGTGCATGGCACGCCCCTTGCTTCGGCCTGTTCATCGAACTGGAGTTCCCATGCGCCCCCTTCTCTCCCTGGCCCTTGCCCTCACCGCCCTGGGCATCGCGACCGGCTGCGAGTCCGGCACCTATCGTGACATCACCGTCACCGTGCCCGACAGCGTGACCTCCCGGTTCACGAAGGATGCCCCCGGTGTCCTCGTCATCCCCGAGGTCAGCTTGGGTGGGGGCACCTACGCCCTGTGCGGTCAGGCGGAGCCGCAGCCTCTCCAGTTCGCCTTCGACACGTTGTTCAGCTGCCGTCCGGACAAGGGCGACCGCGACGTGCTCGTGGAGGCCTGGGTCGACGAGGCCCCCGCGGGCTGGACCCCGGAAGAGATCTGCGGCGCCTCTCGGAGCGACCATGGGCTGGCCTACGAAGGCGAGCGGGAGGTCGAGTCCATGGAGAGCGGCGACACCGGTGCGCGGTCGGGGATTCCGACGCTGGCGCTGGCCGTGGCCCCAGAGGAAAGCTGGGCCTACGGGGCGGTCCAGGCCACGTGGAAGGGTGACGCATCGCCCTGCGGCGGGACGCTCCGAGCGGAGCTCACCGTGCGCTGAGGGCTTGACCGTGAACCAACGCGTTGCATCGAGGGCGCGATACGCGTTCGAGGGCAAGGAGGAGGATCGAGGGGATAGCGAGCTATCCGAGAATCCGACGACGCAGCCATCGGGCGTGTCGCGTGTCCGAATGCAGCGTTTGTTTGCGGGCAGGCCCTAAGGTCGACGGGCCCTCTCCTACAGGTCGACCAGGGTCATGCCGCCGATGTAGTCCCGCTTGCCCAGCGGCACGCCGTTGGCCCGCAAGATGGCGTACGTCGTGGTGAGGTGGAACTGGAAGTTCGGCAGGCCCATCTCGATGGCGTAGTCGAGCGCCCGCGCGCCCTTGCCCTCGGGCAAGAAAGACAGCTTCGCGACGCGGTCGGCCACGCCCTCTAGGGCATCGGGGCCGATGGTGTCGAGGAAGGCGATGACCTCCTCGGTCCGCGTCCGCAGCTCCGCCAAGGTGGTCTCGTCGTCGGCGTGCTTCGGCGGGGTGACGCCGGCACAGCGTGCGCCGATGAACTTGGCGGAGTCGGTGGCGCTCTGGATCTGGCGGCGCAGCGGGAACATGTCGGCGACGAGGCGCGCGTCGAGGAAGGTCTCGCAGGAGAAGTCGCGGTCCCTGGCATGGGCCTCGGCCTTCTCGAGCCAGCTCAGCATGGTGCGCAGCTGGGACTGGGGCTGCTGGACGAGGACGCGGTGCAGGATGGACATGGAACACTCCGGGTATGGGCAGGATGGGTCTGTCGAGAGGGCGCGACGCTACACGTCGGCCCCGACGTTGGCCCAGCGGTCGCTGCGGTACACGAAGTGGGCCGCGGCGAGCTTGAGCACGAAGGACAACGGGAACGCGGCCCAGACGCCCCAGGCGCCAAGGCCCATGGGGAAGCCGAGGAACCAGGAGAGCGGCACCTGGAAGGCGAGGTGGGCGATGCCGTTGATCACCAGCGGGGCGCGCGTCTGCCCGGCCCCCTGGAACAGGCCCACGAAGCTGATGTACGCGCCGGCGATGGGCATGCCGTAGCCGAGGAGCTGGAGCCACGTGACGGCGAACTGGCCCAGAGCGGAGGCAGGGTCGACGCCGAACAGGGCGATGACGGGCTCGGCGAGCCCGATGAGGATGGCGGTCAGGCTCGTCATCACCAGCAGGGACATCACGATGCTGGCCCGCAGCACCCGCCGGGCCTCCTTGGGGTGCCCGGCGCCGAGGGCCTGCCCCACGAGGGCACCGGTGGCCTGGGCGATGGACATGCCCGGCACGAAGGCCAGCGCCTGGACCCGTAGGCCGATGGCGTGGGCGGCGACGGCGGCCTGATCGATGCGCCCCAGCATGCCGATGATCGACAGGAAGGAGGCATTGAGCACGATCATGTCCAGCGCAGCGGGCCACCCCACCCGGTACAGCTTGGTGGTCAGCTCCCGATCCACGGCCCGAAGCTCGATCGACGGACACAGCCCTCGCACGGTTCCTCGCCGCAGCAGGGTGAACATGGTGGCGGCGGCGATGGCCTGGGCCAGCACCGTTCCGATGGCAGCCCCGGCCAGCCCGAGGGAAGGAAAGCCCCAGTTGCCAAGGATCAAAGCGTAGTTGAAGGCGAAGTTCAGCCCGTTCATGACCAGGGCGACCATGAACGCGACGCGGGTGTTTCCGAGGCCCCGAAGCACCGCGGCGAACAGGATGTTGAGGTAGTTGAACGCCGTGCCGAGGAGGAGCGGGCGCAGGTAGGCCAGGCCTGCCTCCATGGCGGGTGCATCGGCGCCGAGAATCCACAGGACGGGCTCGGCGACGACGTTGCCCACGACCGCGACGGTGACGCCCAGCGCGAGGGTGAGCTGGGTCGACTGGTGGAAGATGTGGTCGACCTGCTCGTCGTGGCCGGCACCGTGGGCCCGGGACACCAAGGCGACGGTGCCGACGGTGAGGCCGATCATGCCGACCATCAGCAGGAAGGCGATCTGGCCGGCGTAGCCGAGGCCTGTGAGGCCGGCCTCGGCCTCGGGCAGGCGCCCGACCATCGCGGTGTCCACGGCCAGGGCGGCGACCTGGAGCACGTTGATGCCCACGATGGGCCAGGCCAACGAGAACAGCTCGCGGGTGATCTGAAGCTGGCTGCGGTCGGGGAGGGGAGCGGTCATGAAGCCCGGCCGCGGTATCGCGCGGAGGGGTGGGTCGGCGCAGCTCATTCACGGAGCGTTCATCTTGGAGACATCTCCCCGCAGCCTCGGTCGCCGACAACGGACACGGAGGTGATGACCCATGGCATGGCGCATCCTGATGGGCACCTGGGCCGCTCTGGCCACGGGGGGCCTGGTGTGGCTGATGACGGGGGGCGAGCTCTCGGTGGCCCAGGTCGTGGACGGGCTCGCGGGCCTGGCGGCCCTCGTGGCACTCTGGGGCGTGGTGCGGATCCCGTGGGATCTGTACTTCGCCGCCCGCAACGTGCAGCGCTCCCAGGCGGACGGCGTGGCGCGAGAGGTGGACGTACCCCGCGACGAGCGGGCGGAGACGGGTCGCTTGGCGCAGCGTCTGCTGTGGGTGGCGGTCGGGCTGCATCTCGTGGGCGCTGGGACCTGCGCCGCGCTCAGCTGGGTGTCCGGGGGCCAGGTGGGCTGGGTGGCCAGCGGGGCCTTCCTGGTGACCATGGGCCTGCGGCCTGCGGGGGCGATGGTGACCCACGTGCGCTCCCGACTCGCGGTGCTGCAGCGGCGTGCCGTGCTGCCCTCGGTGGACGCCCGGACCTTGGCTGAGCGCCTGGGGCGGCTCCACGAGCAGGTGGCCACGCTGCAGGCCGACCTGACCCACGAGGAGACGGGTCTGGCGGCGGTCGGCGCTCGACTCGAGGGCTTCGAGGGGGAGACCCGACGGGCCCTCTCGGTGCAGCAGCAGCACCACCACGCCGAGCTCGACCGGCTCGGGCTCGAGATGCAGCGGGCGTTGGAGACGTTGACCCGGGACAAGGAAGTGCTCGCCGGTCTGCGGGCGTTCCTTCAGATGGTCAAGGAGCGCTAGCGGCGGTGGTGGCCAGCAGGTCGCCCACCGCTGCTGCGAGCTTGCTCGGCGTGAAGGGCTTCGGCAGGAAGATCGAGGGCTCGGTGTCGGGGCCCCACTGGTCGTCGGACGCGAAGCCGCTGATGCGAAGCACGGGCACGGGTCCGTGGCGGGTACGGATCTGCTGCAAGGTCTCCCCTCCATTCATGCCAGGCATGGTGTAGTCGAGGATGACCAGGGTGTAGAGGCCGCCTTCGGCCAGGACGGTGAGGGCCGCCTCCCCGTGCTCCGCCTCGTCGACGACGAGCCCCTTTCGCCGGAGGGTACGTGCGATGAGCTTGCGGATGGCGGGCTCGTCGTCGACCACCAGCACGCGCCCGGTGCCGGCGTGGGGCCCGCCGGCGGGCGTGGGATCGGGTGCGTGGGCTTTGCCGTTCAGCGGGAGCAGCACCTCGATGACCGTGCCCTTCCCCGGCTGGCTCTGGACCCGAAGGCCTCCACCGTGGCTGCGCACGATGCCCAGGACGCTGGAGAGCCCGAGTCCGCGGCCGGAGGACTTGGTGGAGAAGAACGGGTCGAACATTCGCTGGCGAACCTCCTGGTCGAAGCCGCTCCCGTTGTCGCTCACCCGGAGGACGCCCCAGTTGGAGCCCGTGGGGGGGCCGACGACCCAGTCCCCCCTGTCGGGTCCTGCGGCGCGGGCCCGCTCGGTCTCTACCGTCACGGTCCCTTCGGCGCTGGTGGCCTCGCAGGCGTTGGTGACGAGGTTGAGGAGGACTTGGGTGAGCTGTGCCCCGTCTGCCACGGCGAGGATGGGCTCGGGGGCAAGGCTGAGGGTGAGTCTCGCCTGGCGACCGGCCGAGGCGGTGAGCAGAGGCTCGCTGTGAGCCACGAGCTGGCCGAGGTCGCACATGCCGCGATGGGCTGGCGCTCGTCCCGCATAGGCAAGCAGCATGTGGGCCAAGCCCGCGGCCTGCTCGGTGGCCTGCTCCGCCTCCTCGAGGAGGGTGGCGATGTCGCTGCGGTCGGGGACCTCCACCCTGGCGAGGGAGAGGTTGCCGAGGATGCCCGTGAGTACGTTGTTGAAGTCGTGGGCCACGTTGCCAGCGAGGAGGCCGAGGCTCTCGAGCTTCTGTTGCTCCCTCGCCCGCTCCTCGAGGGCGCGTGGACCCGTGACGTCTCGCAGGATGGCCTGGACACCCGGCTCCTCTTGGAGGGGCACCAGGTCGACTTCCACCAGGTGTTCGGTTCCGCTCGGACCCAAGAGACGAAGCTCGGCACGGGTCCCCTCCTTCGGGGTCGCCGCCCGCACGCGTTCTGCGCGGTCTCGATCGTCGGGGTGCACCAGGTCGCCGAAGCGGACCTTGGCAAGGCCCACGGCATCGAGTCCAACCAGCGCGTGGAATCGCTCGTTGGCGAAGAGCACGCGGCCATCGGCGGTCAGCTGGACAATTCCGTCGTTGGCTCGCTCGACCAGGCGTCGGTAGCGCTCCTCGGACCCGCGCACCGCATGCTCGGAGGTCACGTCGTGCTGCACGCGGGTCGCCAAGACCAGGAAGGCCATCTCGCCGTTCCACTCGGTGCGTCGGACCACAGAGCGGTAGCTGAGCACCGTGCCCCAGCGGTCGAAGAAGCGGTTCTCGAGCGGGTCGCTGACCGGGGCGGTGCCCACCGCGAAGTCGGCCAGGAAGGCCCCGACCTTCGGCAGGTCGTCGGGGTGGATGAACGGGTTGTCGGGGTTCTCGAACTGAAAGTGCTCCACCGTGAAGCCCGTCTGGACCTCGAACTGTTGGTTGCACCACACCATTCGGCCGCCAGGCTCGGTGAGGAAGGCCAGCGCGCCGAGGCCGTCCGCCAAGGCTCCGAGGAGGTGATGTTCGTCATTCATGGCGATGGATTCTCGCACAAGCCTGGCTCGGAAGCCCCTGTCGTGTGCGACATGCCACAGCCCGCCTGTGCTTCCGCCCACATCGATGGCCACGGGAACGGGGCTGGAGCGGGTGGTTCCCATGGCACGCCACCTGCATGTCGCCGTGCAGGAAGGAGGATGGATGGACTGGGAACGACGTCGGCAGACCTTCGACTGGGATGAGGCGAAGCAGGCGGAGCTGCATCCCCTCGAGGGCGGTGGGATCAACATCTTCCACGAGGCCGTGGGGCACCACCTGTCCGAAGGCAGAGGTGCTCAGCGAGCGCTCCGCTGGCTCGGCAAGGATGGCTTGGTCCAAGACTTCACCTACGCCGACCTCGACGCCCGCGCGGGGCGGTTCGCCGGCGTGCTGCGGCAGCTGGGGATCGGTCGTGGCGACCGGGTGTTCACCTTGCTCGGACGCGTCCCCGAGCTGTACGTCGCGAGCCTCGGTACGCTCCGCGGCGGACACGTGTTCTGCCCGCTCTTCAGTGCCTTTGGGCCCGAGCCCGTGCGGAGTCGTGTAGGCCCTGGCAAGGGCAAGGTGCTCGTGACCACGGCCCGGCTCTACAAGCGCAAGGTGGCCCCCGTCCGCGATCTGCTCCCGGACCTCGAGCACGTGCTGCTGGTGGGCGAAGGAGCGTTCGAGGGCTGTGTGCGGCTCGATCCGCTCATGGAGGCCGCCGAGGTGGTCGACACGGTGGCCATGGATCCGGAGGAGATGGCGCTGTTGCACTTCACCAGCGGCACCACCGGCAAGCCCAAGGGGGCCGTGCACGTGCATGCCGCGGTGCTGGCCCACAAGTTGACGGGGCGCTGGGTCTTCGATCTGCACCCGGGCGATGTGTTCTGGTGCACGGCGGACCCCGGGTGGGTCACGGGCACCAGCTACGGCATCCTCGCGCCTCTCGCCCTCGGGGCGACCCTGATCATCGACGAGGCGGAGTTCGACGGACCCCGCTGGCTGCGCACCCTCGAGGAGCAGCGGGTGCAGGTCTGGTACACCGCACCGACCGCCATCCGCATGCTGATGAAGCTCACCGACGACGACCTGGGCGCGGCGGACCTCTCCACGGTGCGCCATGCCTGCTCGGTCGGCGAGCCCCTCGCTCCGGATGGCGTCGCCTTCGGCGAGAAGCTGCTTGGCACACCCTTCCACGACACGTGGTGGCAGTCGGAGACCGGCGCCATCATGATCGCCAACCTGCCGGGGCAGCCCGTGCGTCCCGGCTCCATGGGCCGGCCGGTGCCCGGCATCGAGGCGGCGGTGGTGGAGCGCACGGCCGACGGGGTCGTTCCCCTCGAGGGTTTCGACGAGGAAGGGGAGCTGGCGCTTCGGGCCGGTTGGCCCTCGATGTTTAGAACCTACCTTGATAATCCGGAAAAGTACGCGAGCTGCTTCGCCGACGGGTGGTACCTCACGGGGGACCTCGCGAAGCAGGACGCCGACGGGTACTTCTGGTTCGTCGGTCGGGCCGACGACGTCTTCAAGAGCGCGGGGCACCTCATCGGACCCTTCGAGGTGGAGAGCGCGCTGGTCGAGCATCCCGACGTCGCCGAGGCGGCGGTGATCGGCAAGCCGGACGAGATGGCGGGGGCCCTGGTGAAGGCCTTCCTGGTGCTCCGGCCCGGGGTGGAGGCGAGCCCCGAAGTGGAGCGCTCCATCCGCGGCCACGCCCGCAAGCGCCTGGGTCCGGCCGTGGCCCCTCGGGAGATCACCTTCATGGATCACCTCCCCCATACCCGCAGCGGCAAGGTGATGCGCCGGCTGCTCAAGGCCCGGGAGCTCGGGCTGCCCGAAGGCGACACGTCGACCCTGGAGGGACCCCAATGACCCACCCGCTTCCCGGGCGCGGCCACGCGCTCCACCTGCTCACCCAGATGCTCCGCATCCGTCGCTTCGAAGAGCGAAGTGCCGAGCTGTACTCCGCCGGAAAGATCAGAGGCTTCCTGCACCTGTACATCGGCGAGGAGGCCGTCGCGACGGGCGCTCTGCGGGCGCTGACCGACGACGACGCACTGCTGTGCACCTACCGGGAGCACGGCCACGCCCTCGTCCGTGGCGTGCCCATGGAGCGAGTGATGGCCGAGATGTACGGCAAGCAAGAGGGTTGCTCGAAGGGCCGCGGCGGCTCCATGCACCTCTTCGACGACGAGCAACGGCTGTATGGCGGCAACGCCATCGTGGCGGGGCACCTTCCCGTCGCCGTGGGGATGGGTCTCGGCGACAAGATGATGGGCCGCAACCGCGTCACGGCCTGCTTCTTTGGCGAAGGCGCGATGGCGGAGGGGGAGTTCCACGAGGCCATGAACCTGGCCGCGCTGTGGAAGCTGCCGGTGCTCTTCGCCTGCGAGAACAACGGCTACGCCATGGGCACGGCCCTCGACCGGTCGGAGTCCCAGACCTCCCTGACCGTGAAGGCTGCCAGCTACGGCATGCCTGCGGTGGCCATCGACGGCATGGACGTGCTGGCCGTGGAGGCAGAGACCCGGAGGGTGGTGGATGCCATCCGGGCCACGAGCACCCCGGCCTTCGTGGAGTTCCGGACCTACCGCTTCCGGGCCCACTCGATGTTCGACGCTGAGCTGTACCGGGACAAGGACGAGGTCGAGCTGTGGAAGAAGCGGGACCCGATCCCGGCCTTCCTGAGCCGCATGGTCGCGGCCAGGATTCTGGAGGACGGGGACTTCGAGCACGTCGATCAGAAGGTGATGCACGAGCTCTCGGAGGCCGTGGCCTTTGCAGAGGCTGGCACCTGGGAGCCCGTCGAAGACCTGACCAAGGACGTGTACACGGAGGTGGGGACATGAGCGAGATCACCTACCGAGAGGCCGTCGGCATGGCGCTGCGGGAGGCCATGACGAACGACGAGCGTGTCTTCCTGATGGGGGAGGACGTCGGTCGCTACGGAGGGGCCTATGCCTGCTCCATGGGCCTGCTGGAGGAGTTTGGCGAGGACCGCATCCGCGACACGCCGCTGTCCGAGAGTGGCTTCACCGGTGCGGGCATCGGTGCGGCCCTCGTGGGCATGCGGCCCATCGTCGAGATCATGACGGTGAACTTCAGCCTGCTGGCCCTCGACCAGATCATCAACAACGCGGCCACGCTGCGGCACATGTCGGGGGGCCAGGTCTCGGTGCCGATCGTCATCCGCATGTCGACCGGCGCGGGAAAGCAGCTCGCGGCCCAGCACAGCCACAGTTGGGAAGGGTTCTATGCCCATATTCCAGGGTTGAAGGTCCTCAGTCCGGCGACCGTGGTCGATGCGCGAGGCATGCTGCTCGCCGCCTTGGACGACCCGGACCCGACGGTGATCTTCGAGCACGCCGGGCTGTACAACAGCAAGGGAGAGATGCCGGACCCGGCCCCCTCCGTCGACATCTCGACGGCGCGGATCGCTCGAGAAGGCACCGATGTCACGTTGATCACCCACGGCGGTTGTCTGCAGCGAACCATGGATGCGGCGGAGAAGCTTGCCGCGAAGGGCGTCTCCGCCGAGGTGCTGGACCTGCGGGTGCTTCGCCCCCTCGACTGGTCGACCGTCTTTGCGAGCATCGAGCGGACCCATCGGGCGGTGATCGTCGACGAGGGCTGGAAGAGCTGGGGCTTCAGTGCCGAGGTGTCGGCCCGGATCGCCGAGGACGCCTTCTGGATGTTGGATGCGCCGGTGCGTCGTGTCGCGGGGGTGGAGGTGCCGATTCCCTACCCGCAGCACCTCGAGCAGGCGTCGATCCCGAAGACCCCTCAGATCGTGGCGGCGGCGCTGCAGGTGGTGGGTCGTGGCTGACTTTGTCATGCCGAGCCTGGGCGCCGACATGGAGCGCGGCGTGCTCGTGGAGTGGCTGGTGAACGCCGGCGAGACGGTGAAGCGGGGCGACCTCATCGCGGTGGTGGAGACCGACAAGGGCGCCATCGAGGTGGAGGTGTGGACCGCAGGCACGGTCACCGAGCTGGCGGTCGACGAAGGGGCGGACGTGCCGGTGGGCACGGTGCTCGCCCGCATCGCCGAGGAGGGAGAGACCGTGGTCGTGGTGCCCGTCGCACCGGTCGTTCTGGTCGCCGCGGAGCCGGTCACCACGCCCGCACCCGAGGCGTCCGCGCCGCCCCCATCGCCCCCATCGGCACCGGCCCCGACCCAGGGACGGGCGAGCCCGTGGGCTCGGCACCTGGCCGCTGAGCGCGGCGTCGACCTGGCCGGCCTGACGGGTACAGGGCCCGGTGGAGCCATCGTGGGCGTGGACGTGCCCGATGCGGCGCCCAAGCGAGCCCCGAAGAAGGCCAAGGGGGGCCCCGACCTCGACGCCATGCGCCGGGCCGTCGCTCGGGCGATGGAGCGCTCGAAGCGGGAGATTCCTCACTATTACCTGGGGACCGAGATCGACATGGGCCCCGCGCTGGCCTGGCTCGAGCGCACCAACGCGAGCCTGCCGCCCCCGGAGCGGCTCCTCTCGGCGGTGCTGTTGCTCCGGGCGACGGCCCTGGCGGTGACCAAGGTTCCCGAGATGAATGGCTTCTGGCGCGATGGCCAGCTGGAGGTCGCCCCGGACGTACACCTCGGGGTCGCCATCTCCCTGCGGGGCGGCGGCCTGGTGTCGCCGGCCCTCCTTCACGCCGACCAGCTGGACCTCGGTGGGCTGATGCGAGGCCTGAACGACCTGGTGCGTCGTGCGCGCCGTGGGCGGCTGCGGGGGTCCGAGATGATGGACTCCACCCTGACGATGACGTCCATGGGCGACCGCGGCGTGTCCGACATCCAGGGCATCATCTACCCGCCCCAGGTGGCCATCGTGGGCTTCGGCCGCGCGGTGGAGCGCCCATGGGTGGTGGACGGGGCCGTGGTGCCTCGCCCGGTGATGCGGGTGACCCTCGCCGGCGACCACCGTGCCCACGATGGGCATCGGGGTGGGTTGTACCTCGCCGAGATCCAGAAGCTGCTCGAGAACCCGGAGTCCCTGACATGAACCGTGACGAACTGGAAGCCAAGGTGCGGACCCTCCTCGTGGACCTCGCGCCCGAGTTCGAGGCCGAGGAGATCGAGGCCGACGAGGACCTGCGGGAGCAGCTCGACATCGATTCGATGGACCTGCATCAGCTCGCGGGCACCCTGTACGAGACGTATGGGGTGGACATCCCCGAGTCGGAGCGGGCCGGCCTGACGACGCTGCGTTCGATCGTGGACTGGGTGTTGCCGCGGATCTCCTGACGGAGGCCGGGATCAGACCGATGGCTCGGCGGGCTCGTTCCGGAACAGCAAGCAGCCGCTGGTGCGCCAGGTGCCGTCGGCCTGTCGCTCCATGAGGTACAAGGCTCGGACCCGCTCGCCGTTGGCGCCGGTGATCTCCAGCCACTGGCCGAGCTCCCCGGTGGGCAGGACGGTCAGCTCCTCGAAGCGGCGGTCCTGCATGCGGTGCACGGGTGGGTAGCCCTCCCGCACCATGCGCAGGAAGGTGTCGGGGCTGCCGAACTTGGCCCGCAGGCTGGGGGCCACGTGCTTCCAGGCGGCCGCGGCATCGTCCCGCTGGAAGGCGCCGAGCTGGTCGTCGATGAGGTCCTGGATGCGGGAGACGTCCGATGCGGACATCTGCGCTGAGGGCGCGGGGTCGCTGGCGTGGGCTGCCATCGGGGCGAGGAGCAGTGCGAGGAGCAGACCGGTCATGAGGAGGCCGTAACGACATGGGCCGTCGCGTGCGGGAAGGGGCAACACCCCGTCCCTTTCGGGCGTATGCTTCCTCCTGGAGGTGGGATGGAGGCGACGCAGGGACGGACCGGACGACGCGAGGTCGCCAAGGAGCACACGCAGACCTGCTCTTGCTGCAGCGCCACCATCGAGCCCGTGGATCAGTTCTACAGCGACGAAGGGGTCGTCTGTCCGGCGTGCCACCTGCAGGTGGACGCCGTCGTGGTGGACCACTCCACGGTGCCGTCGTCGATGCTGTCCCTCGGCGCTGCCGCCGTGACGCCGCTGCTGGTGTCGTGGATGTCGGCGGGAGCCGTCGGCGCGTGGCTCGAAGGGGGCGTGATGATGCGCTCCGGCGCGATCACCATGCTGTTCGTGGCCGCGGTGCTGGGGACCATCGGCCTCGCGATGTTCACCATTGGTTCGCGGGCCGTCCGCGACGCGGTTGTCGGCCGCTACGGGTATGTGGAAGGGGGCCGTGCGCGCGTGTTCAACGGGCTCTCCGGAGGATGGATGACCCTGCACGGAGGCGCCGCGTTCGTCATGATGGCGTGGCTCGCCTGGGCGGTGCTGATGGGCTGACCGCCTCAGAAGGGGTGGTCGGCGAAGACGTAGAAGCCCCAGTTCCAGCGCTGGTCGATGGTGCCGTCGGACTGCAGGACGGGGTCGAGGCCCACGCCGGAGTCGATGCGGCCCACGAAGGTCTTGTCGTAGACCACCCGCAGCGCCCCCCCGAAACCTGGGTGCACGGGGAACAGCTCGACCCCTTCGGGGAGCGGCTGTGCATCGCTGCCGGCCCCGAAGGCCGAGCCTACGTCGGCCCAGGGGGCGAGCTCCCAGCCGAAGGGGTCGCCGAGGAGGCCATGCTCGAGGAAGGTCCACCGTAGCTCGGTCTGGGCCACGGCCTTGCCCGGACCACGCCAGCGGCCGAAGGGGACGCCGCGGAGAGTATTGCCTCCACCAAAGCCTGCAATGGGCTCGCTTCCTCCCCAGTGGACCATCTCGTAGAAAGGCACGCGGCCGAGGAGGTGCTCCACCATGGTTCGGTGGGCGATGGTGAGCTTGGGGTGAGGGCTGGCGTACCAGCGTGCCGAGGCCAGCCCACCGCCGAATCCGCCTGCTTCGGCATCGATCGCCGGGGCAGCTCGCAAGGAAAGCTCGTAAAAATGGCCTCGTTTGGGTGCAATTTCTGGATCGCGTGTGTCGTGGAGCACGCCGACGCCCACCTGCAACACCCCGCCTCCCTGCACGCCGTACGGCTGCTGGGCCTCCAGCAGACTGTCGTCGTAGAGCTGGACGAGGCTGTATCGGAGCCCCTGGGAGAGGAAGACCTCCCACGGACTCCCTTGCTCGAGCTCGTAGCGGATGGTGACCTGGCCGCCGGGCTGGTCCAGCCGGTAGCGTTCCGAGAGGTAGGCGGGGTCGCTGCGCTCGGTGGCCTGGGCCGCTCCGGGGGTGCGCAGGGTGAGGTTGCCGATGCCGTAGTAGCGGTCGTAGAGCCAGCGGCGGTAGGCGACGTGGAGCGTGATGCGCCAGCGCTTCTGGACCCCGATCCCCGTCCGGTCGAAGCGGAAGCGGTGGTTCATGTACCCGCTGGTGGCGAAGTAGGTCGAGGCCTGCAGGGCGAACTTGTAGGGTGCGTAGCCCTCCTGCTGCCATGCGAGGGCGGCCCGGGCCCCGGCACCGAAGCCGTCGTCGGTGTCGACGGCGGCGCTGGGGAGGACGTAGCCGGACACCTTGGCGGTCCCTGCCCAGGCGGCGAGCACGCCGAAGGCGAGGCCCGTCACGGGCTGGAGGTACCGGCGTGGTGCACGACGATGCTGTAGAGCCGGCGGAGCCCCTCGGGGATCTGGTCGACGGGCACCCGCTCCCGGTGGCCGTGCATGGTCTCGAGGATCTCCGGGGCGATCTCGAAGGGGATGTAGCCGTAGGCCTCGACCCCGATGGGACGGACCAGCAGGCTGTCGGTGAAGCCCACGGCGAGTAGGGGCCCCGCTGCCGCATATGGACGGTCTTCGACGGCGTAGTGGCCGATGGTGCGGAAGAGGTCGCTGTCGGCTGGGCTGCCGTTGGACGCCATCTGGTGCACGATCTCGAAGGAGATGCCCTCGATGCCCTCCACGGCGTCCTCCAAGCGGGCGAGGTGGTCTTCGGGGGTGGTGCCCGGCCGCAAGCGGCAGTCGTACTGGGCCCGGACTGAGCTGGGCACCACGTTGGGGGCCTCGGCGCCCATCATGCCGGTGAGGTGCACGGTGTCGAGCATGGTGGCGTTGGTGGTCGGGGTGGCCTTCAGCTTCGGCTTGACCAGCACGCTGGTGAGCAGACGGCTCTTGAGGATGGACCCGGTCACGCCGCCCTTCTGCTCTCCGACCGCGTGGAGGAGGTCGTAGAGGCTGTCGTCGATGCGGGGCCGCACGTGGACCTTCTTCTCGATGGCGGTCATGGCCTCGAGGAGACGGTCGGGCGCTTCTCCCGGGTAGGGCGTGCTGCCGTGGCCGGCCCGCCCTTCGGCCCGCATCTCCAGCCACAGCACGCCCTTCTCTGCGGTGCTGATGGCGTGGACGGCCTGGCCGTCGAAGAGGGCATCGGTGACCCCGAAGCCCCCTTCGTTGAGCATGGTGCCGCAGCGGATCTTCTCGTCCCACAGCTCGACGAGGTCCATGGCGCCGGTGTTGCTCACCTCTTCGTCGGCGACGGCGAGCATCACCACGTCGCGGTCGAGGGGCACCCGGTGCTTCTTCAGCAGCACGAGCGTCATCAGCTCGAGGGCCCCCATGCCCTTCATGTCGAGGGCGCCGCGGCCCCACAGCTCCCCGTCGACGATGGCGCCGGACAGCGGGCCGGACTCTTCGGGCCACTGGTCGATCTCGTAGCCGGCGACGTCGATGTGGTGCATCAGGCACAGGGCGGGGGCCTCCGAGCCGCTGTCGACCCGGGCGATGAGGGAGGCGCGACCGGGGGCGTGCTCCACGGATTCCCAGGGAATGCCGGCCTCGTCGAGGTGGCCGGCGAGCCAGTCGACCCCATCCTGCTCGTGCCCGGGCGGGTTGGTGGTGTCGACCTGCAGGTAGTCGGCCAGCAGCTGCACGGTCACGTCGCCGACGGCGGGCCAGTCGACGGCGTCTCGTGCGGACTGCACGTGGGCTGGGGTGTCGACGGGCTCCCCGTGGTGCACGCCGTGGGGGGATGGGTCGGCGGCCAATGCCGCGGCCAGGAGCAGATGGATCAGGGCCGACCTTCCTCGCAGAGCTTTTCGGTGTTGTCGTCCCAGTCGAACATGTTGCCCAGCATCGTGCGCTGCAGCGCTGAGTTGTCGGTGTCGAGGGTGCCGCCGTACAGGGCCGAGCGCCACATGCCGTAGACGTGCACGACCTCGCCGCCGCCCGCGTCGAAGTAGACCTCGAGCTGGTAGTCGTGGTCGACGTACTTCTTGTCTTCGTCGGGCCCGAAGTCGGCGGGCTCGGGCATGTAGCTGCGCTGCACGATGGCGCGGCCGAACTCGGTGGGGACCTGCCGCAGCGCGCCCTTCGCGACCGCGTCGTACTCGCCGCCCAGCACGGGGATCTTGCTCGTGTAGCGGATCGTGTAGTCGAGGCGCTCGGCGTCGGTCTTCAGCCACTCGCTCCGGTTCCCGTCGAAGTCACGGGCGTAGGACTCGTAGACGCCGTCGTAGAGCTCGTTCTGATCGCCGTAGGACAGGATCTCCTCGAGCTGCTTCATGCTGCAGGCGAAGCGGTTGGTCATGAACAAGCCGGCGGCGTCGGACGCCGGGCGATCGGTGACCCCGACCAAGGCGATCTCGTCGTCGGAGAGGTCGGTGACGCTGCCATCGGGGGGGTCGAGCTCGCCGCCTTCGACGGCGTCGTCGAAGTTGACGATGGCGTTGGCCAGCTCTTCCTCCAGGCCGTCGTCGTACTTCTGCCACGTGTAGTGGAGGAGCGCGTCGAGCTCCTCGGGGGCAGGCTCGACCTTCTTGCAGCCGGGGAGCAGGGTGAGGGCGAGGAGCAGCATGCGGCCTCCAGCAGGTGTCGTGCCTATACCCTGCATCGTTCGAGGGCGCGGCCATGCGGATGGCACCAGCGCCGGGCTATCGTAGGCCCATGCTGATGTACGCCTTGCTGTTCGCTTGCTCTGGGGACCCTTCGGATGGAGGTGCCGATGGGCCTCCTGCCGACACGGACACGGACACGGACACCGACACGGACACGGACACGGACACGGACACGGACACCGACACCGACACCGACACCGAGACCGGCGACTCGGGGGAGCTCATCGTGGGGACCGCCCCGCTTCAGTTCCGGGGGAAGGCGCCGAAGAACGTGCTCATGATCAGCATCGATACGATGCGAAAGGACCACCTGACCCGGTTTGGTGGGACCGGCGAGACCGACTGGATGGACGGCCTCATGGACGCGGGGGTGGTGATGGAGGACCACCTCACCTGCTCGAACTGGACCTTTCCCGGCACGAGCTGCACCATTCTCGGCCGCTACCACGAAGACAATGGACACATTCCCCAGATCTCCAACACCTACCGGGCTCCGTTCCCCGACGATCTGCCTTTTCTGGCCCGAAACCTGGGCGATGTGGGCTTCCATACAGCGATCTGCTCGCGCAACAGCTGGCTGTCGGACGAGTGGAACAACACTCAGGGCTACCAGCACGAGCTTCCGGGCCTCTTCGGGGCCGAGCCCCAGATGGAGAAGGGCCTAGAGAACCTGATGGCCCCCGGTGGACCGGTGGTCAACGGGCAACCTTGGTTCCTGCACGTGCACGTGACCGAGCCCCACGTCACCTACAACCCCCCGGAGTCCTACCTGGGGGAGCTGGCGAAGCTGGACCCCATCGACTTCGACCTGACGGTGTCCTCCCAGCACTACGATGCGCGCGACGACTGGCCGGACCTCAGCAAGGACGAGCAGGCGCTGGTGTTGCAGCACATGCAGATTCGCTACCGGGCCGAGCTGGCGTGGCTCGATGATCTGCTGGAGGCGTCCATGGACCGCTTCGAGGCTGAGGGGCTCCTCGACGACACCCTGGTGGTGGTGTGGAACGACCACGGGGAGCAGTTCTGGGAGCACGGGCACCTCACCCACGCCTACGACCTCTACCGAGAGGAGAACGACGGCTACCTGTTCTTCTGGAGCAAGAACATCGTGCCGGCGGTGTGGACGGGCCCGACGACCGCGGTGGATGTGGTGCCGACCGTGCTGGGTGCGATGGGCGTCGCGGACGCGGACTGGCGCAGCGGCGAGGTCATCGGGACGGCGGACCCGAACCGCGTGCGCTTCGCGTTGTCGGTGGCCCGCGTCGGTCTGGTGGCGTCGGCCACCCGCGGCACGGACCGGCTGGTCTTCTTCGGTCGGCCTGGTCGCCTCGAGCGGTACGACCATGTGGCCGACCCGGGAGAGACGGTGAACCTGCACGGCCAGGATCCGGTGCTCGATGCCGAGCTCTGGGACCTGCTGCGGCCCCAGGTGGAGAAGGCGCAAGCGGCTGCCCCTCACATCCTCGTCAACTGGCCCGAGTGAGTCCATTGGGGGCGCCTGCCCTCGGGGGCAGGGGCCGACCCGCGTGGCCTAGCGGCAGATCTGGTCGTAGATGTCCGACGTGTTGTTGCCGGGATTGCACTCGATGAACGGGATGTAGTAGCAGCCGTAGTTCCACTCGGCCGACTCGCCGCATTCGGGACGCCCGCCGACCCAACCGGAGTCGAAGGTGCAGCTGAAGCCGATGCTGCAGCTCCAGGTGTCGGGGTTGTTGTAGTACCTGGACTCGTTCCCGTTGCAGTCGTAGTCCCAGCTTCCGTCGCCGCGGTCGTCCTGGAAGTACGAGGTCTGGTCGGGGTGGGCGTCGGAGTTGTCGTCGTAGCAGTCGCCGGCTTCGGTGGCCCCGGACAGGTCGCAGGTGCAGGTGGCGCTGCCGACGCCGAATCCGTCGCCGTCGTTGTCGGTCCACCGGTTCTGGCAGCCGGTGGCGCCGTCTTCGTTGTCGACGCCGTTGCAGTTCTCGTCGGCGCCGCCGCAGACTTCGGGCTGGCCCGGGTTGATCGAGGACAGGTCGTCGTTGCAGTCGGTGCCGCCACTGACGACGTCGGAGATGTAGCCGTCGCCGTCGACGTCGACGAGGTCGCCGCCCACACAGTCGTCGTCGATGCCGTTGTAGGCCACCTCGGGGCGGCCTGGGTTGGCGAGGGAGAGGCTGTCGTCGCAGTCGCCGTCGCAGGTGCTGTAGCCGTCGTTGTCGGCGTCGTCGGGCTCGAGCAGGGGGTCGTTGTCGTCGCAGTCGCCGTCGCAGGTGCTGTAGCCATCGCCGTCGATGTCGGCGGGGTCGAGGCCGCCGTCGCCGTCGTCGCAGTCGCCGTCGCAGGTGCTGTAGCCGTCGGCGTCGTTGTCGTCGGCGTTCAGGCTGGCCTGGGCGTCGTCGCAGTCGCCCGTGCAGGTGCTGTAGCCGTCGCTGTCGTTGTCCCGCAGGTTCTGGGCGGAGCTGGAGTCGTTGCAGTCGCCGTCGCAGGTGCTGAAGCCGTCGCTGTCGTTGTCGAGCTGGTTCAGGGTGGCATCGTCGTCGTCGCAGTCGCCGTCGCACGTGGAGCGGCCGTCCCCATCGTCGTCGACAGGGGTGAGGAAGTCGTCGCTGTCGTCGCAGTCGCCGTCGCAGGTGCTGAAGCCGTCGTCGTCGTCGTCGTGAGGGTTCAGGAGGGGGTCGGCGTCGTTGCAGTCCCCAGCGCAGCTCGAGGCGCCATCGCCGTCGAGGTCGACCGGAAGCTGGCTGGCGTCGCCGTCGTTGCAGTCGCCGTCGCAGCTGCTGAACGTGTCGTTGTCGACGTCGAGGCCGTTGAGCAGGGGGTTGTTGTCGTCGCAGTCGGTGGCGCAGGTGGTGTCGGTGTCGCCGTCGATGTCGTCGAGGTTCAGGGCCGGGTCGAGGTCGTCGCAGTCGCCGTCGCAGGTGCTGTAGCCGTCGGCGTCGTCGTCGTACGGATGGAGGTCGGGGTCGTTGTCGTCGCAGTCGCCGATGTCGAAGGACAGGCACTTCGGGTTCACGCTGCCGATGCAGGTGGTGGCGCTGCAGGCGCAGTCGCCGTCGTTGTCGAAGTTGGAGAGCCCGTTGTCGATCCGACCGTCGCAGTCGTTGTCGGCGCCATCGGCCTGCTCGGGGGCACCCATGAAGGTGGTGGGGTCGAGGTCGTCGCAGTCGTCGGCCGGCATCGAGCTGTCGTTGTCGACGCAGTCGAGGTCGACGTGGTTGTCGCCGTCGGCATCCTTGTCGTCGATGTCGCCGTTGCAGTCGTCGTCGATGCCGTTGCACAGCTCGTCGACCGAGGGATTCACGCTGGGATCGTTGTCGTCGCAGTCGCCCTGGGCGATGGTCCACTCGTCTTGGTCGGCGTCGCCCGCGTTGGGGTCTTCGACGTTGATGACCACCTGGGCCTCGGCCTCTTGGCCTTCTGCGTCGGTGATCCGCAGGCGGAGCCGATGGGAGCCGAGAGGGGGCTCTTCCCACGTGGTGAGCACGGTGCCGGTGGCGGTGGGGTTCCCGGTGGCGATCTCGGTGGCGCTGCCGCCCAGCTCGGGCTCGACGGTCCAGGTGGCGACGAGCTGCTCGGCGGGCTGATTGGGGTCGCTGGCGCCGCCGATGAGGGTGATGTCGGAGCCCAGGGCGAAGGACTCGAAGGCACCTGGGCTGGTGATCTCGGCGGTGGGGGCGGTGTTGACCTCCTCCACGGTGACCGAGATGCTTGCCTGCCCCGTGCGCTCGCTGCTGTCGATGACCGTGAGGGAGATCGCGTGGGTGCCGGGATCGAGGGTGGTGGCGAAGCGGGTGAGGCCGTCGCCATCCCAGCGCGCGTCGTCTTGGGTCGCGAGCTCTCCCTGCTTGTCGGACTCCCAGATGACCGCGACCAGATCGCCGAGCCCGTTGCCGTCGGACACCAGGCCGACGAACTCGATGGCGTCGTCCTCAGAGAGCACATCGCCGTCGAAGGGCGCCTGGATCGAGGCCTGGGGCGGCTGCTCGATCTTGGCCGAGATGGAGCTCTCTTGGCTGCAGCCGAGGAGGAGGAGGGGGAGGAGCATGGGGGGTTCCCTGGGTTCGTTCCCTCCATGGTACCGCACCTGGATGCCCGTGGGCGCGGCTTTCGTGGGGGCTCGGTGAAGCGGTCGAGGGGTCAGTCCACCGGATCGAACACCTGCGTGCTCGTGGGCCATCCGTTCTCGTCCCGACGGGCGGAAGAGCGCATGGAATCCGGCCGCTCGCCAGGGGGATGAAGGGTGATCCACAGGGCCAGTTCACCGGTGTCCGAGACGGTTCCGGGGAGGAGCTGGGCTTGGTCCGGCGGGTACCCGGCCTCCTCGACGGCACGGCGGGCCGCGGCCACGAGGGCTCGGCGGGTGGCTTCGAGGTCGGCCCCTTCTGGCGCTCGTCCCGCCAGGGAGGCCATGCACGGATGCTCGGTGCAGTCCACGTCGACGAGCTCCAGTCCCGTGACGTCGGCCACCATGCTGCCCGCCTCTCGCACGGCGGTCTCCCGGTAGCGTGGGTCGAGCTGCTCCGGGGAAGCCACGACCTCCCCCGACACGAAGGCGTGGACGCTCTCGTGGTACCGGGTGGCCTCTCCGAGCCAGGGCAGCGCCGCTTCGGGGTCGTCGAGCACCCAGCGCATGGCGCTCGCGTCCCGCCCACAGGGGTCGTCGGGGGCGGTGCGGGGAAGAGAGGGGGGGGCCAACGATGGGGTGAACCCGCCTTCGCTCTCGGCGCGGGCACGCTGGAAGCGGAACTGCATGCGGGTCGACAGCTCGTTGCTGCCTTCGTCCAGTTGGTACGCAGCCATGGCTTGGTGCACGGTGCCTTCGTGCCGCTCGTTGCCCTCGACGTCACGAATCACGCGTGCGCCCCAGGTGCTGCTGATGCGGATGTCGGACCCCGAGATGGCCTTGGGATGTGGGTGTTCCTGGTTGGGGTAGGTGGCGAGCAGGATGCAAGGCCACTCGCTGCAGTCCACACTCTCGATGGTGGCGTCGGCCGGGAGGAGGTCGTTGGCGTGGTGCCTCACCTTGGCCTCGTTCGTGGCGGTGCCGGGAGGTCGGGGGGCGCCCGCCACCCGTGCTCCCTGACCTCGTGCGAGCAGCAGCCGCTGCCATGCGTCGTGGGCATCGGACGATGCCCTCAGTCGGTCCGCCAGCTCGGCGGTCGCGGTGTCGCAGCCCTCGTTCGTGGGCGGGGCTCCGGTCTGCTTCGGGGGGGGCATGTTCGGCATGGCGCCCGGCTGGCCCTGAGGTGCCGTCGTGAGCACGGTGTCGGCGGTGGTGGGCAGGACCCGTTGGGCCACGATGCCAAGGATGAACAGCATCAGCGCAATCGCTGCCACATGGAGGCTGGTGATGCGTCGTGGCAAAGGAACCTCTGCTAGGGGGTGAGGGCCGGGAGTCGCGCGTTCGCGGCGACCTCGAGTTGGCTGTCCGGCGCGACCTCGATGGGCTGGTCCAGGGGCACGACGCGCTTCACGTCCCCGACCACAATCGGGATGTGCACGTCCAGGCCGGTGTTGCCGGTGTCGACGAAGCGAACGGTTCCGCCGTCGGTCTGGCGGCGTATGCGGGGCCATCGGGGGGCCTCCAGCCATGCGGTGAGCCAGGGGTGGCGGGCCTCGAGCTCGGACCAGGAGCTCGCCGTCGCGGCGTCCGGGTCCCGCAGCAACACCTGGGCCAGCAGGCGGCTGCGGTCGAGCTCTGGACGGGAACGAGCCCCGAAGCAGCCAGGGTCGACCACGGGAGGTGCAGGGCCCTCGAGGGCCTGAAACGCCTCCCGCAAGGCCGCGTCCATCGGACGCAGGTGCCACATCGCCCGGCGAAGGGCGACGGGGTCGGACCACGCGTCCGGACCCAGGACGAGTTGCTGGCCGACGTAGGCGTCCCGAGGACCCGGGAGGACCCACAGAGGACGTGGCACGGCGTAGCCCTCGTCCCGCAGCGCGAGGATCCGATCGAGAACGGCGAGATCGGCCGCGTCGTTGGCGAGGACCCGAACGCCGTCCCGGGACCCGTGGTGGGGGAAGCGGACCCCAGCGACCACCAGCTCCTTGCCTTCGACCCGCTGGCCACGGTTGGGCTCGATATGGAAGTTGCTGCCGAGGACCGCGAGACCGGTGGATGTGGCCTGACGGTCGCTCGAGAGGTCGGCGGTGAGGAGGTGCAGCCCTTGCTCGTCGAGGTGGTTTGGGGAAGGGAGGCGGCCTTCGCCGGCCAGCACGAGACGTTGGGCCGATGGCCAGATCACCACGTCTCCGTCCCTGGGCAGCTCGATGGGCACGCCGTCGACCAGCGCCTCCAGGGTCCAGTCCGCTGGCCAGAAGCCGGGGGTGGGGCCGCTCAGGGGGGTGTCGATGACCCGCTCCAGGTGCACGAGACCTTGGGCGGGATCGAGGCGTAGCTCGAGCCGCTGCGCGATGGGGTCGAGGGCCCGGGCGCTGGTCCAGCGGCCGTCTCGGTCGACCAGGGGCGGCAGCGGCCACGAAGAGCATCCCTCTGGCCCGTCGACGGGCTGCAGGAGGCCACCTAGGAGCACGGCGGTGTGGCCCATGATTCGCGGCTGGACGGGAAGGGCCACCTTCAGTCCATTCGGCCAGGGGGGCCGCTCGTCGGGCGCGAGGTCGAGGTGTTCGCTCCACGCCTCGAGGGGCAGCGCGGTGGGCAGCGCGGGCGGAGGGGCTCCGGCGGTGCCCGAGCAGCACCAGAGAAGGGGCCACAGCATGGGGAGGGGCGACACGATGTGGGCTTAGCTCGTGGGCTTGAGGCGTACCGAAGACCGCGGGCGATGGTCGCCCCCGGGCAGACCCCACGCGTAGCGGTAGGACAGCTCGCCCTGGGGCCACAGATCGACGGCGACTTCCTGCCGGTAGCAGGTGGTGTCGAGTGGATTGCCGTGGCCAAAGACGAGGGTGAGGAGGGCGCCCGCCGCATTGGCGCCGTGGCGATGCATGTGCTTGCGGACCCCGGCCCCGTTGGTGTGGATGCTCCAGAGCGCGAGCTGTCCGCCTTCATCCTGGGCGATCCATGTGCGCTCGTCATGGTAGACGGTGCCGTCGATGCCGACGGCTCGGTAGTGCAGGGTGACCCCGGTCTGGTCGTCCAGCGACGCCACGTGCAGCTCGGCGTGGAACGGCTCGTCTTCGTGGTTGATGCCGTGGCCAGCGTAGTGGCCGACGCGGGCTTGGAGTGCATGAAGGGCTGGAGCGGGGTGGGTCACGCGGGCCTCAGAGGTCTCGCAGCGCGGCATCGAGGGTGGCCCTGCTGAACGGCTTCTGCAGGTAGCGTACGCCGACCTCGGGCTCCAGGAACAGCCCGCTCATGAGCAGGGTGCGTCCGGCCAAGGCGGGGTGGTGCTCGCGGAGGTCGTCGAGCAGTTCCCGTCCGGACATGCCGGGGAGCTGCACATCGGCCACCAGGGCTGAGAAGCTGCGCATGGCGATGAGGTCCAGTGCCTCCTGCGCCGAGTGCACCACGACGACTCGGTAGCCGAGGCGTCGGGAGGCGTCGGCGATGACGGCGGCGACGCTCGGGTCGTCGTCGAGGAGCAACAGGTCGCCGTTGGGCGCCCTCCGGGGCGGCAGGTCCGGGGTGGGGGTGGGGGGCGGCGTGGGCTCGGACACTCCGGGCAACACGACGGTGAAGCTGGCTCCTCCCAAGGGCAGGTTGGCGGCGGAGATGCTGCCGTCGTGTTCGTGCACGAGGGACCAAGCGATCGCGAGGCCCAGGCCGGTGCCTCGGTGTTGTTTGCTGCTGCTGAACGGCACGAAGAGCTCCTCGAAGAGCTCGTCTGGGATGCCGGGGCCTTCGTCACGGACGCAGATCTGCACCCGATCCCCTGCAGGGAAGGCGTCGATCTGGATCGCGCCGCGGCCTTGCATGGCGTCGGCGGCGTTGACGAGCAGGTTCACGAACACCTGTTCGAGGGAGCCGGGGTCGCCGTCGACGTAGAGGCCCAAGGGAATGTCGAGCTGGACCACCACGTGCTCCAGGGGAATGGCTGCCAGGTCGCGGGCTGCTCCCAGCAGATCGATCACCCGAATGGAGTGGGTGATGGTCGGCTTGGGCCGCGCGAAGGTCTGGAGGTTCTGCACGATGCGGGCGACCCGCTGGATGTGGTCGCGGACCACGCGGAGCTGGCTCTTGACGTCGCCATCGTCGGTGTGTTCGCGGAGGAGATCGACGCGGAGCTGCATGACGGTGAGGGGGTTGTTGATCTCGTGGGCCACACCGGCAGCGAGGTGGCCGACGGCGGCGAGGCGTCGCGAGCGCTCCAGCTCCTCCTCCATGCGCACCCGGCTGGTCACGTCGCGGAGCACGACCTGGAGGACCAAGTCGGGACCGGGCACCGGGGCGGCGCGGAGCAAGACCACGCGGTCGTCGGCCAGGGTGAAGCGCCGGTCCAGGGAGCCCGACACCGAGTCGTTGAACAGCTTGCGAACCTCGTCGGCGCTGTCGACGTGGAAGATGGCTGCCAGCTCCTGACCGGGGAGTGGATCGGCCAGGCGGCGCAGGCGGTGGCGGGCCGTGCGGTTGGTGCTGTGGATGATTCCGTCGAAATCCACGGTGAGCACGAGGTCTGGGGAGTGGTCGAAGAGGAGGCGGTAGCGGGCCTCAGAGGCGCGCAGGGCGGCCTCTTGATCCCGCAGCCTCTCCCTGGTGCTCTCCAGCTCGGCCCGAAGTGCCGCGATGTCGGTCGGATCGTTCACGGCCAGAGATTAGCGCAATGGGCCGACGGTGGCAGGTGGGGCGTGTCCGGCCTCGATGCGGTAAGACGCGGCCCATGCGGTTGCGCTTCTCCTACCTCGTCGGCTTGTTTTGGCTGGGCTGTGCGCCACCATCGGACCCGACACCTGCTCCGACGCCCACCCCGTCGGCCCCGTTGGCCCCGATGTCTGGCGCAGCCGACGTGGCGTACGCGCTCTCCTTCGCGGACGCGGACCGCAATCGGCTCCGGGTGACGGCGCGCGCCGAGCAGGGCTGCGGGACCTGGTGGATGGCCACATGGATCCAAGGCTCCTACCTGATTCGCGAGTACGCTCGGAACGTGGAGTCGGTCTCTGCCCGGGGCTCCGACGGTCCCCTGGGGGTTCGGAAGGTCGCCAAGGACGCATGGGTCGTGATGTGCGAAGGCACGGGGGCTGGGCAGCCCGTGGAGTTGACCTACACGGTGGCGGCCCATGAGCTGACGGTCCGTACCTCCTACGTCGACGACGCGGGGGCTGTGCTCAATCCTCCTTCCTGGGCCATCGTGCCCGAGAACGCGGAGGGGCCGCTGACGGTGGCGCTCACGGACGCGCCTTGGCCGTCGGTGCACACGCCCCTGCCCGAGCGTGACGGGGCCTTCGTGGCCACGGACGTGGACGCGCTGATGGACGCACCGATGCTGCTGGGGACGACGTCGGTGCATCGGTTCTCCGTGGATGGTGTGCCCCATACGATCGCCACCCTCGACGAGCAGGCGCTGTGGACCCACCCACGCATCGCCGAAGACGTGCAGGCCATCGTGGAGGCCCAGCGCGACCTGTGGGGTCCGCTTCCCTACGAGAGCTACCAGGTGCTGAACGCCCTGGGGGCTCGCGGGGGGCTGGAGCACGACGACAGCACGCTTCTTTTGGCCGATCCCTTCGCTGCGCGCATGGACGCGGATGGAGAGCCGATGGATGCCGATGCCTACCGGGGCTGGCTGTCGGTGGTGAGCCACGAGGTTTTCCACGCGTGGAACGTGCGTCGGATGCGACCGGCGGGTCTGGTGCCGTCGGACCACCGTCACGAGCAGTACACCCCCGACCTGTGGGTGGCCGAAGGACTGACCTCCTACTACGACAACCTGCTGCTCGCGCGGGCCCACCGCATCAACGAGGAGCAGCTGTTGGCCGCGATCTCCAAGGAGATCAAGGCGGTGGTGGAGACGCCGGGACGCAAGGTTCAGCCACTCTCCCAGGCGAGCCTCGATACCTGGATCGAGTTCTACCGGCACGACGAGCATTCCAAGAATCAGGGGGTGTCGTACTACCGAAAGGGTGCTTTGGTCGGACTCATCTTGGACGCAGAGATCCGCCGGGTGACCCGAAACAAGCGTTCGCTGGATGATGCGATGCGCCTGGCTTGGGCGCGGTTCCGCAACGACCCTGCGGGCTACTCCCCAGAAGGATTTCGTGCGGTGCTCAGCGAGGTCGCCGGGGTGGACCTGCAGCCCCTCGTGCACCGCCTCGTGGACACGACGGACGAGCTCCCCTTGGACGACGCGCTGGCCTACTTCGGGCTGATGCTGTCGCCGGTCGACGTCGAGGGGTTGCCCCCGTTCCACGGCGCAGAGCTCGCCCCCGAGGGTGGTCTTCTACGGGTCGATACGGTGGCCCGCGACACCCCCGCGTGGGTGGCCGGCGTGATGCCCGGCGACGAGCTCGTGGCGGTGGACCGGTGGCGGCTTCACGGCCCCGAGCGCTTGGATGCGCTTCCGGTGGGGCCTCATACGTGGACCTTGGCCCGTCGTGGGCGCCTGCTGGACGTGCTGGTGACCACCCGTCCCGCGACCCCCGAGCCATGGGAGGTCGCCGTGGACCCCGAGGCCTCGCTCACGGCGCAGCGGATGCGACGCGACTGGCTGGGGGAGCGCTGATGGCGCTGGAACGTGGTCAACGGCTCGGGGAACTCACGGTGGCGGCCCCCATCGGTGAGGGGTCCCACGCGGCGATCTACAAGGTGCGCCACGACGACGGCACCCGCGCGGCCCTCAAGGTGCTTCACACCACGGACCCGGTCGCCAAGGAGCGTCTCGCCCGGGAGGGAAGGGCGCTCGCGGCGCTGAAGCACCCCAACGTGGTGCAGCTGTTCGGGACCCTCGAGGTCGACCACCGCCAGGCGCTGTTGATGGAGCTGGTGGCGGGCCCGACGCTGGCGGACTGGATGGACGCAGGGGGCGCCCGGGGGGTGGACGAGGCCCTCGACCTGTTCCGAGGCATCGCGCGGGGGGTGCAGGCGGTGCACTCTGTGGGTTTGGTGCATCGCGACCTGAACCCTGGCAACATCCTGCTGTCCATCAGCGCGACGAAGCGGGTGGTGCCCAAGCTGGTCGACTTCGGGTTGGTCCGTCTTCCCAACGCGCCCGGGCTCACGCGTCCAGGGGCCATGGGCACGCCGGCGTACATGGCGCCAGAGCAGACCGTGGATGGGCGCCAGGCCTCCGAGCGGTCCGACCTGTATGCCCTCGGCTGCATCCTGTATGAGCTCGTGGCCCACGAGCGGGCCTTCCAAGGGGCCGACACCCTGACGCTGTACGAAGCGGCGAAGCAGGAGACGTACCTGCCGCTCCGTACGGTGCGGCCCGAGGTGCCCGACTACGTGGGCGACGTCGTGACCCAGCTGTTGCGCGCGGATCCCGCGGATCGCTTCGAGTCCGTCGCGGAGGTGCTGGAGACGCTCTACTTGGATGACGTGCCCGACGTCACGGAGGATTTGGTGCCCGAGGTGTTCCAGGTGTGGTCCGAGGCGCGGGTGTCCACGGCCACGGCAGCCGCCGTGCGGGAGATGGCTCCGGCGAAGACGGTGCCCGTGGTGCCTCGCACCGCCGAGCCCGAGGCGGCTGCGACGGCCGCGACGGCCGTACCTCGTCCCGTGGTGATCGGGCTCTTCGTGGGCGGCCTCGTGGGCTTGGTCCTCGGGGTCTTGCTCGCCTGGTTGGTGTTGGCATGATGGGAACCATCCTGTGGACGAGCTTGGCTCTGGCATGGCCCGTGCTGGGGGAGAGCGGCCGCCCGACCGGGCGGGAGGTGGATGCCCACGCGGTGTTCGTGGCGGCGGAGCTGCCGCCTTTGCCCGTGCGCACCGACCCGGCCGCCCTCGGGCGCGTGGCTCGACGCACGGCGAACGCCCTGCGTGCGTGTGCCCGGCCTGTTCGGTGCCAGCAGGTCGGGGTCTTCGGGGAGCTCGGGGTGGAGTTCGAGCGGGTCATCCGCACCCTGGAGCTGGTGGCGGACACGGCGGACGAGGACCGGATCTCTGGACAGTCCCGCCTCACGGACCCCGAATGGCTCCGAGAGCACTTCGAGGTGTTCCGGTGGCATCCGGACCAGGATGCCGCGGCCTCCCGCAAGGTGACGGTGACGGAGTCGTCGATCCGACTCACGAAGTACCTGGTCTACCAAGTGAGCGGGAGCCCCACGCGGACCGACACCTACGACACCGCGCTGTACGGCACGGTCGGCGACGGCGGGGCGTGGACGTCCTACACTCGGATCGACGCCTTCGCGGGCACCTTCGAGCCCGGGGGGGAGGGCCACGGCATGCTCACCCCGATGGTGTACTTGACGCGGGAAGGGGTGAACCAAGCGTTGATGCAGGGGACGGTGGAGGTGACGCTGCCCGATGGGGTCACCAAGCTGTTCAACGTGCACCGCAACAATGGCATCGCCTGGAATCCGGCGGAACGGGATGGCAACAAACAGGAGCGCTACTGGACCTTCCAGGAGCAGCCCGGCATCGTCGGGGTCGAAGGGGTGCTGTTGGAGCCGGGCGCGAGCGTGGCCGGCGACATCCACAACGTGGGCTTCGGCAAGCTCGTGGCCCTGCACACCGACGACGGAATGCGGCTCGCCGTGCTCGCGGACACCGGCGGTGCGTTCCAGCCGAACCTGTTCCAGCTGGACTGGCTCGCGGGCACCTTCCCCACCCATGCGGCCTATGTGAAGGGCGTGGCCCACCTGCCGAAGCGCGTCGAGGCTTCGGTGCTGGTCGCCAGGTGAGCGCAGGACCGGACGATCCCCCCGAGGAGACTCAGGGGGACTTCGAGGTCGTGTCGGTGCACGACGCCACCCGCGCGGCTCGGGAGGGCACGCCACGCCCGGCTGCGGGTCGGACCGCGGTGGAGGGTCGGGTCGGGCTGTCGGCCGAGGTGCCATCGGGGCCCCGATGGTTCCGGATCGGCGGGGTGCTCGGGGGGCTGGCCGCCGGGCTGGGCCTGACGGCGGGCTCCCTCTGGTTTGCGTGGACGGCGGGGGACGTCGAGGAGCCCACGGAAGAGGCCACCGTCGCACCTGGGGCGGTCGTCGATCCTCCGAGGGCCGACGAGCCCGAGGTGGCCCCCCCGGAGGAGCCCCCGTGGGAGGAGCCGATGTCCGCGGGGGCCCGGACGGTGCCCGACGTGGACGGCCCCCTGGCCGGCATGGTGGTCTATGTGTCGGCGGGGCACGGCTACCTGCTGCACCGGCGGAACTTCGACGGGGACCCCATCCGATGGGGCCTTCAGCGCGATGCGTACCACGGACTCATCGAAGACCTCTACACCGCCCGCTTCGTGGCCGATGTGCTGGCCCCGGAGCTGGAGGCGGCCGGGGCCCAGGTCGTGGCGCTGCGGGAGCGGGACCGCCACGGGGTGGCCATGGTGGTGGACGATCAAGACCCCATCGACGGGGGCTCCTTCGCCGCGGAGGGCTGGCGTCGCCGGGTTCCGGATGCCCTCGCCGAGGGTGATCACGCCTCGCAGCTGGAGGCGGGCGGCCTTGCCCGCTGGCGGGTCACGGTGCCCGAGGAAGGGCACTGGTACCTGTATGGACGCTGGCTCGATGACCCACGTCACGACGCCCAGGCCGTGTACACCGTGGTGGCGGGGGACAAGGTCGTGGAGACGGTGGTGGACCAGCGGACCCACGGCGGCCACTGGTGGAAGCTGGCCGATCTGTGCGTGCCCGGCGGCACCGAGGTGGAGGTCACGCTCACCGGTTCGGGCGGGGGGTGGCTGTCGGCGGATGCCGTGCGGCTCGGTGGGGGCAGCCTCACCTGGGGCCCTCCCCCCGACTACGTGGTGCGGCAGCATGCCTACGCCGATGTCTCGTTCGCCCATCAGCATGACTGGCTCGGGGGACCCGAGCACCTCCGCTACTACGCGTGTGGCACACCCCGCTCCGACATGCGGACGCGACCGAACTGGGTGAGCTGGGCGTCTCCGGTGGGGGAAGAGGCCGTGTTCCTGTCGATCCACACCAATGGGGGCCGGGATCAGGGGGCCATCGTGTTCGCCGGGGTGGATTCCAACCCGGTCACGCCGCCGCACCCCGGGGCCGAGGCCCTCGCGAGCTTTGTGGAGCAGCGCATGGTGGCTTCGGGGAAGGAGGTCGACCCGACCTACCGCTCGCTCGGCTGGCGTCACGGGGACTACAGCGAGGTGAGCCCCGTGCACAACCGGCTGCCTGGCGCCCTGTTGGAGCTGGCGTACCACGACCACCCGAAGGACGCGGCGCGGCTCAAGGACCCTGTCATGCAGCGGGCTCTCGCCACGGGCATCGTGGAGGGTGTGGTGGATTGGCGCGAGGCGGGCGGCGTGCGCGCCGAGCCCCCCACGCCGCGGGCGAAGCCCTGAGGCGGCAGCGCACTTCCCCGATGATCTCCTCCGGGTCGGGCCCCTAGAGACGGCCAAAGCCGGCCTCGGGCGCCCGAAGTTTCGAGGGGGCTTGCGCCCGTGGCGGGTCGGAGGGACCGTGTGGGGCTGCTGGAGGTCCCCGTGACGCCGAACCCCACCGTCGAGCCGGCCCCACGTTCTCCGCAGTTCGGCACGTTCACCGGGGTCTTCACCCCGACCCTGCTGACGATCCTCGGCGTCATCATGTACGTCCGAATCGGCTGGGTCGTCGGCAACGCTGGCCTGGGCGGTGCGCTGCTGATCATGGGGGTCGGTCTGGCGATCACCCTGTGCACGGGGCTGTCGTTGTCGTCGATCGCGACCAACACGCGCCTGGGCGCCGGGGGGCCGTACTCGATCGTGAGTCGCTCCCTGGGGCTGGAGGTCGCGGGCTCCATCGGCATCCCGCTGTACCTGACCCGCCCCCTCGGCGTGGCCATGTACATCTTCGGGTTTCGGGAGGGCTGGCAGTGGATTTTCCCCGGCCACAACTCGCTGCTCATCGACCTCGTGGTGTTCACGGCCCTGTTCGCCATCGCCTACCGCTCCGCCGACCTGGCGTTTCGAGTCCAGTACCTGATCATGGCGGTCATCGCGGGGTCGTTGATCTCGATCTTTGCGGGGTCGCCGACCACCACGCCTGTGGCCGAGACGGTGTGGTGGGGGACCTACCCGGGCTTCCCCGAGCGCGGCTTCGAGGGCACCGACTTCTGGGTCGTGTTCGCCGTGTTCTTCCCGGCGACCACCGGCATCCTCGCGGGCGCCAACATGTCGGGGGATCTGGAGGACCCACGACGGGCCATTCCGGTAGGCACCCTGTGGGCCATCGCCCTGGCAGCGGTCATCTACGTGGCCATCGCGTGGTGGGCGGCTCGGGCCGGCACGATGGAGGAGCTGGCGAGCAACTACAACTTGATCATCGATCGCTCCGCCTTCCCCCCTCTGGTGCTCGCCGGGCTGCTGGGCGCGACGTTCTCTTCGGCCCTTGCAGGCCTGGTGGGCGGGCCCCGCATCCTGATGGCGATGGGCGCGAACAAGCTGATGCCCTACTCGGACTGGGTCTCGGCCACGTCTGCGTCGGATGGGGAGCCGCGGAACGCGAGCCTCGTCACCGGCGTGCTGACCCTGGCTTGCCTGATGGTGCGGGACCTGAACGTGGTGGCGCCCCTCGTCACCATGTTCTTCTTGATCACCTACTGCATCATCAACGTGGTGGTGCTCTTCGAGCAGGGGCTCGGACTGGTGAGCTTCCGTCCCACGTTGCGCATTCCGCTGTGGGTACCGCTCTTCGGCACCGTCGGAAGCTTGTTCGCCATGTTCATCGTCAACGCGACCTTCGGGCTGCTGGCGATGGGGATGGTGGTGATGATCTACCTGTGGATCGACCGCTTCGTGCGCATCGACGAGGGGAGCACGGATGAAGCCCGGAGCTCGTTGTTCATGGCCCTCGCCGAGTTTGCGGCTCACCACGCCAGCCAGTCGACCCACCAGTCGCTGCGGGCCTGGAAGCCGAGCTTGTTGGTCCCCGTGGAGGACCCGGCAGACGTCCGAGGGGCCTTCGACTTGATCTGCGACGCGGCCCTCCCGGAAGGCTCGGTCAAGCTGCTGGGCTTGGCCACCAAGATGTCGCCCGAGGTCCTGACCCCCCGCATCGAGGCCCTTCACCAGGCCTTTGCGGAGCGGAAGCTCTACACGACGTGGTCCTTGATCGACACCGCGGAGGCGGAGCAGGGGGTGTCCACGGGGCTGCAGGCGCTCCAGTCGGCCTTCTTCCGCCCCAACCTGCTGTGCCTGCCGATGCACGAGGACGACCAGCGGGACCCGGAGACGCGTCGCCTCATTGCTCTGGCCCGTCGCACGGGGGTCGGGGCGTTCCTCGTGGCGCGGCACGCCAAGGCGGGGCTCGGCAACCGGAAGACGGTCACCCTGTGGGTGCGGGTGCCGCCCGACCCTTGGACACCGGAGGAGGCGTTCGAGAAGGGGGCGAACCTCAACCTCACGCTGTTGTTGGGCTACCGCCTGAAGCGGCAGTGGGCGTGCCGCCTGAAGATGGTGGCGGTGGTGGACGACGCCGACGACCGAGAACGAGCCGAGCGGTTCCTGGCCGAGATGTGTGACCTGGCGCGCATCCCGAAGGATGCGGATCGACGGGTGCTGCTCGGCAGCCTCGACGACGCGGTCGTGACCATGGCCGGCAGCGACCTGAACATCTTTGGCCTGCAGCCGGACCCGGACTTCGCGTTCGTGCGCCGCATGGTGCAGCTGTCTCGCTCGTCCTGCCTGTTCGTCGTCGACTCCGGCCGGGAGTCCGCCCTCGTCTGAGGGCTACCAGGCCTCGACGTCGCTCGGGTCGAGGAAGAAGGCCGCCTGGAGCAGGTCGCGGGCGTCGAGCAGGTCTTGACGGTAGGCATCGATCGCGGGCTGCCCGTCGGACGCGATGGCCGGCCGCTGGCCCAGAAGGGTGTTCAGCTGAATGAACTGCACCTCGTTGAGCGTGCTCAGGCGACTGAACTGAAAGCCTAGGGCGAAGCCCTTCATCTCCGACCAGTGCTTGGCGTGGTCCTCGAAGACGTAGTCGACGGTCCCGATGGCATCGGTGTCGGCGAGGGTCTCGTTGATGTAGTGGATCACGTTGGCCGCCAGCAGGGTCTCCCACGCCTCGAGGACGTCGTTGCGGTGCTGTCGCAGCTCCTCGAGCTCGCCCGGGGTGAGGGGGCCGGTGGTGTCGGCGAGCAGGGAACGGCCGGCGTGGAACGCGTCGAACAGGTCGGTGGCGAAGGTGGTGCCGCTTGCCGAGCCGTCGTCGCGCTTGGGGGCGTTGATGGCGAGGTGGAAGGCGTGCTCGGAGAGCAGGTCGATGGCGCCGTCGCCGTTGTCGTCCACGACCCCTTCGGTCTGCTGTGGACGGGTCCAGTCGCCGTACGTGGGGGTCATGCCGGTGTAGCCGAAGCCTTCGTCCCAGGCGTGCTCGAGGGCGGTGTAGGTCTTGCCCTTCTCTACGGCGGAGTGATCGGCCAGCAGGCCCTTCCCGTCGGTGTCGTCGTCGAGGTAGTCGTCGGCGGCCTGGCTGTAGGCGATGCCGACCCGGACGAACTTCTCGGTCAGCTGGCGCAGGTCGCGGCCGTCCGCGGTCACGTAGACCGACGCGACAGGGATGCCCTCGGGGGTGAGCGGGAAGGTGCCGTTGGACCAGGCGACGGCGGCGGCGTCGAGCTCAGCGAACCACAGCTCGACCAAGGTCTCCGGGGTGGTGACCGCTGGATCGGTCCAGCCACGGAATGCGGTGCTCCAGTCCGCATGCTGGCCGACCTCGTCGTTGCCGGCCAGCTTCTCGACGAGGTTCTTGTCGGCGTTGATGTCGTCGTACGTGGTCTGGACGGGCGCGGGGTCCGAGTCGATGCTGTGGGGGATGGGGCCGCCGACCGCGGAGTCGAAGCGGAAGTAGAAGTCCAGGTCCTGAGTGACATCGCCGGGGGCTGGGAAGTAGCCGCCATTGAGGCGGTCGGTGAGGTCCGCGATGAAGGTGGACTGGTCGGCGATCAGGATGTGCCGAAAGGTCTGGCCGCTGAAGGAGACACTGTTGTTGCCGCTGCCGTCCCGGCTGGGAAAGGCGTACCCGACGAGTTCGACGGACCCAGTGTCGGTGTCGGTGTCGGTGTCGGTGTCGGTGTCGGTGTCGGTGTCGCTGTCCGAGTCGGTGTCGGTGTCGGTGTCCGCAGACACGTTCGTGTCGGATTTCTCGCCGTCCCCGCTGCAGGCGACGAGGAAGACGAAGGAGAGAAGGACGGGAAGGGTGCGCATCGAGAGGCTCTCTGATTGCAAATGAAATTCGTTTTCATTTGGAGCCATGGTAGTGCGGTGCTGTCGGGGCGTCAACCGGGTTGTCCGACGACCTCCTGCTTCTGGGGCGCGGCCGACGCCTCAGACGTCGTCGATCCAGGTGGCCAGGCTCGGGAGCTCCACGTGCTCGAGGCGGTCGAGCAAAACCTCTGGCCGATGGTCGAACTGAATCAGTGGCGCGTGAAGCGGCCGCACGAAACCCTGGTCGATCATCTGCTGCACGAACGCCAGCAAGGGCTGGAAGTAGCCCTCGACGTTCAGCAGGCCGACGGGCTTGTGGTGGTAGCCGAGCTGGGTCCAGGTGACGGCCTCGAACAGCTCCTCCATCGTGCCGTAGCCGCCCGGCATCGCGATGAAGGCGTCTGAGAGGTCTGCCATCGTGCGCTTGCGCGTGTGCATGTCCGGCACGACGTGGAGCTCGGTGAGGTCGGCCTTGCCGAGCTCGAGGGCTTGCAGCTTCTCCGGAATGACCCCGATGACGCGGCCCCCGGCTTCGAGGGTGGCCGATGCGATCTCCCCCATCAGTCCGATGCTGCCGCCGCCGTACACGAGCTCGATGTCGCGGCTGGCCAGCAGGGTTCCCAGAGCGCGAGCCGCGTCGGTGTACTCGGGGAGCAGGCCGCTGCTCGAGCCGCAGTAGACGCACACCCGCCGCAGGGGGTGGTTCGATTCCCTCATGGATGCCTCACAGGTTCTTCAGCAGCCGCTGAGCCTTCTTCGCGACGCTCCCATCGGGGTCGCTGGTGTAGGGCTCGATGAACCCACGAGCATCGAAGCTGGACGGGGCGCGGGGAATGACCCGCTCGGCCGCGTCGATCCCGGCTTTGCGGACCGTGGCGTCGCTGTGCTTGAGCGCCACCTGCAAGCCATTGGGGTCTTGGCCGTTGCGGCCGTAGCAGGCGGTCGCTGGCACGGCCATGACGCTCGCCCGGCCCATGGCGTAGACCATGGCGTTGTTGTTGGTGGTCCAGTGGCCTCGGGCCTCGTCCCATAGGGTCATCAGGCCGGCGAGGGCCTCCATGCGAACCTTTCCGTTCTGGTCGTTCTTGAGGACGCTGAACAGGGCCTTCGAGGTGTCCTCGTCGGCGCTGGCGACCTTCCTCCGGATGCTGGCGATGCGGTCGTCGGCGTTGGCGGCGGTGAGCTGGCCCATGTACACGCCGTCTTCGTTGGCGGGCTCGGGCTCGGGCTCCACGGAGGTTGCGCCGTCGCCCTTGCCGGTGTCGGTGGAGTCGGTCGGCTCCTCGGCGGTGGGCTCGGGGGGCGGAGGCTCCGTAGGTGCCGGGTCGGCGTCTGCCACCGCGGGCTCGTCGTCGACGTCCGGCTCGTCCACAGGAGGCGGCTCCGTGGGCGTGGGGTCGGCCGTGGGTGTCGGCGCCGGCGGCGTCCCTTCGTCGGTGGCTCGAACGGGCTTGGCCACGGGGCGGTCTGGGGCTGGCTTGCCCTCGGCCTCGTCGGCGGTGGGCGGCACCGGGACGAGGATGGGTTCGCCGGGTACTTCGATGTACTCGACCCTCGTGTCGACGACCCGCTCGGGTTCCATCGTGGCGACGTAGTAGACCCCCACCCCGGCGAGCCCTAGGGCGAAGAGGGCGGCCACGAGGGCACCGACCCCCACGAAGGTGCCTCCCAACCCAATCCAGGCCGCGCGGCTGCTGAGCATGGAGTCGCTCTTGCTGCCGCCGTCGGCGAGGGTCTCGCCGGACTGCGGGGGGCCGTCTTCGGTCCAGGCATCCTTGGCGCCGCTGGCGATGCTGCGGGCGTTCCGGATGGCGCTGGCATCCCACGGCCCCATGGGGGCGGCGCTGGCCCCCATGGCTTCTTCGCTGTCCGTCCACATGGCGTAGAGCGCCCGCACGCTGGCTGGGCGCTTGTCGATGTCGCGGTCGAGGGCGGCGCCGATGGCCTTCGCCATGCGCTCGGGCAGGTCGGGCACGCGCTCTTCGATGGGGGTGTAGTCGCCCTTGTTGACGGCGGAGAAGATGGCGAGGAGGTTCTCCCCGGGGAAGGCCCGCTCGCCGCAGAGCATCTCGTAGAGGATGGCGCCGAGGGCCCAGATGTCGGTGGCCGGGCCGACGTTCTTGGAGTCGTCGATCTGCTCGGGGCTCATGTAGTGGGGGGTGCCCATGGTGGAGCCGGTGCGCGTCTTGGACTGGTCGCCTTGGGCCACGATCTTGGCGAGCCCGAAGTCGGTCACCTTGGGGTGCAGGCCTCCGGTGGCGATGGACAACATGATGTTGGCGGGCTTGAGGTCCCGGTGCACCAGGCCGGCGTCGTGGGCCGCGGACACGCCGGCGAGGATTCCCCGAGCCAGGTGGTCGACCTGGTCGATGCTGAGCGTGTCTGCGTCGAGGTACTCGTCGAGGCTGGGGCCCTCGATGTACTCCATGATGAGGCCTGGGCTGCCTCCGATGTCGACGACGTCGGTCACGGTGACGACGTTGGGGTGCCGCAGGGTGGCCTGGGCCCGACCCTCGAGCAGCAGTCGCTCCTTGATCTGGCGGCTCGCGATGGTGAGCACCTTGAGGGCGTGCTGCGATCCGAGCTGGTTGTGCTCGACCTGGTAGACCACCGCCATGCCGCCTTCGCCCAACACCCGAGAGATGGTGTAGCGGTCGACGACGGATCCAGAGGTGAGGTCGGCGGCGTTCATGGGGTCCCGGGGGCTTGCATGGTCCGGACGAGGACGACCGGAGCGGCGGTTTCCTTCGGGTTGGACACCGGAGCGCGGCAGATCGGCAACGGCTTCTGGGCGATGCGATCGCTCACGTCGCGAGCGGCCAGCGGCACAGGGCGTCTTCGGGGAGCGCCAGCTCGAACTCGCCCAGGGGCATGGGGAGCCCGTTGTCGTCGATGCGGTGGGGATCGGTGGCATCCAGCCGCATGGCCGGTGGCGTGGTGGGGCGTCGGCCCCAGTGGAGCTTTCCTCGCACCCAGCCGATGGCCTCGTTGACGTAGACCTCGAAGGTCTCACCGCTCCGGATCCGTTCGCCGCCGAGGAAGCAGCGCCACTGGCCCTGCTTTCGCTCCACGGTGAGGATGCCTTCGTTGGCGGCTCGCACCTTGGCGACGGGCTCGGCCACCACCGACACCTCGCCCTGGGCTCGGGCCTCGATGAGGGCGGACTCGCGCTCGATGGCGGCGCGGCGGGCGGCCGCAGCCTTCACCTCGTTCAGCAGCTCGTTGATGTCGTCCATGGCCGGCATCGTAGCAGGCCATGGACCGATGGGTCGACCGCTAGGCGGGGGGGAGCGGGGGAGGGGCGCCGCCGCCGAGCTGCGCAGCGATCTCCGGCACCTCGGAAGCGGGCTTCCACGCAGGCCAGCCTTGCTTCCACACGTGATGGGTGGCGTCGGGCGCGCCCATCAGGTGGCCGGCGATCTCGGCGAGGGTCATCTCGCCCTGGCCACCGGGGCCGTTGTAGTGGAGCTTCTCCTGCCCGGGCAGGGGCGGGGGCGGAGCGGCGACCGGCGGCAGCTTGGAGGTGATCTCTGGCACCTCGGAGGCCGACTTCCATGCGGGCCAGCCCGCGGCCCACACCTGGTGGTTGCCGTCGCGGTCGGCGATGAGCTTCTCGACGATCTGGCTGACCGTGAACTGACCCTGGCCGCCGGGGCCGTTGTAGTGGAAGGTGGGCTCACTCTGCAGGGGCGGCGGCGCGGCCTGGGGCGGAGGTTGCATGCCGGTGTGGGGATTGAACTGGCCGCCGAACTGGCCGGCGCGGCCCATCTGGGCGCCCACCTGGTTGCCCATGCCGAAGCCGACACCCATCCCGACGCCCATGCCGCCGATGCCGGTGTTGCCCGCAGCCACTTCGATGGCGTCGGCTGCCTTGAGCTGCGTGTAGGCGTTGAGGTCGCCGAGGATTCCCATCTTGCTTCGGTTGTCCAGCGCCTTCTCCACCTCGTCGGGGAGAGAGATGTTGGAGATCGTGAAGTCGGTGATGGTGATGCCGTAGGCTTCCTGGAACGTGGGGTTCATGTCGCCACGGAGGCCGTCACCGAGGTCGCCGTAGGCCATCGCCAGATCGAGGATCGGCATCTTGGCCTTGGCGATGGATGACTGCGCCGTGCTCACCAGCTTCTTCTTGAGCTGCCCCGTGATCTCGTCGGTGGTGAACAGGCCGTCGGTGCCGACGATCTGGCGAATGAAGGTCGCAGGATCGGTGACGCGGAAGCTGTAGATGCCGAAGGCACGGATGCGAACGGGGCCGAACTCGGCGTCGCGCAGCATGAAGGGCTTGGGGGTGCCCCAGCCGTTGTCGGTGAACTGCGTCGTGTTGATGAACAAGACGTCGCCCTTGTAGGGCTCTTCCATCTTGTACATGATCGACTGGAAGAACCGCATCATCGGCGCGTTGCGGGTGTCTAGGCTGTAGGTGCCGGGGCCGAAGACCTCGGAGAGCTGCCCCTCGGAGACGAAGACCGCCGCCTGGCCTTCACGGACGACGAGCTTGCTGTTGTCGGTGATCGCCTGGTTGAACGTCGGATACCGGTACACCATGGTGTCCCGGGTGTCGTCGGTCCAATCGATGACCTCCATGAACTGGGCACCAGCGTGCTGCTTGAGCATGTTCCAGAGCGACATTCGACAACCTCCAATCGGGGCGTTGGCCACAGTACGGCAGGAGAAGGTACTCCGCGCGACGTGCGTAGCAAAGCCACCACCTGTACGTCGAGGTGACGCGGCCATTGCAGCGAGGTGCCAGATCGCGAAGGCCCCGTCGGACCGGGTGGGTCGACGAGGCCATCGTGGCACATGATCCGGCTCTGGGGACTACTCGACGCCCATGCGCTCCAAGGCGCGACGGGCCTCGTTGGCCAGCTGGTCGTCGGCCTCCACAGCGGCACGTACGGCGTCGGCTGCCTTCGGGTCGGCGGCGTGGCCGAGGGCACGAACGACGGTCTTGCGAACCACCGCGTCGTCGTCGTCGAGGGCGCCGAGGAGGTCGTCGACGAAGGCCTTGGCTTCGAGCTGACGGCCCATCACGGAGGCCGCGTCGCGGCGGGTGAGGGCGTCTTCGTGGGCCAGGGCACCGCGGAGGCCGGGGCCGGCAGCGGTCATCGGGGCTCGACGAAGCTCCGTGATGAAAATGGAGCGCACCTGGGGGCTCGGGTCGGTCGCGGCCAGCTCGGCCCACGCCGGGTGCCAGGAAGCGTCGGCATCGGTGAACAGCTGGGCGATGCCCGTGGCGAGGGCCGGGCGCATCATCCGATCGGTCTCTTGCTGCATGCGGTGCAGCAGCACGGGCAGGTGCTCGACGCCGAGGCGGCTGTCCTGCACGAACCACAGACCGGCGCGGTTCTCCCGCACCCCGAGGTTGTCGACGACATCGCAGAGGGACGCGTCGGTGTCGCACGCCGCACGGGCGTTGGCGACGTCGTCCTGCCAGCCGGCGAGGGCAGACGCCGGGAGGAGCAAGGCGAGCAGGGCGAGACGGTTCATTTCGAGCCTCCGAGATCGTTGGTCCACCAGTCGGTGGGGGAGGGAGTGCGTAGGACGTTGGACCCGCAGTGCACTTCACCCAGTCCGAGATGGTAGACATCCCAGTCGTCGAGGAAGTGCAGCTCGGCCTCGGCGGGCAGGGCATCCTGCACGGCCTGAATCATGGGGTCCGAGCTCTGGTCGTTCAGGTTGGAGCGAAGGAAAGGGTCGGCGATGAACAGGTTGGTGCCTTCGCCAAAGTCGGCCACGATGAGGTTGGCCATGCCGGGGATGAGGGCGGCGTTGGTGTTGCCGCAGTAGCCGATCTCCTCGAAGAGGCCGGGCAGAAGCACCACTTCCTCGTCGAGCAGGCCGAGCTCCGCGATCATCTGTTCACGGATGGGGTCGAGGTGGTCGAGCTGCACATCTTCGTTGTGCACCCGGAGCCCGTTGTCGTCGACGAGCTCGCCCACCGTGTCGTAGTTGTGGTTCTGGCGGCCCGCGTACCGAGGGAGCGGGGTGGCTGGGTCCATGGCGTCGAGGACCTCGTAGGCAGCGTCGACGTCGTTGATGACGAACCGGAAGCCACGGGGCGCGGTGCTGTCGGGCACGAAGGTCATGAACTCGTCGACGTGGCCTACACACAGCCAGGAGATGTCGACCTGAAACGGCTCCTGGATGCGGTTCTCCTCCAGGACGTCGAAGAGCTTGGTGGCCTGGGGGGCGTAGCCGCGGCCGGCTCCGTAGTAGATCCGGCCGAACGGGAAGTCGTCGACGGGCGGGCTGACCTCCAGGTTGCCGAAGCTGTCTTGGCTGGAGGCGTAGCCCCGCCCCCAGGTCTTGACCCCGAACCCCTCTCCGGCCCAGACATCTTCCGGGTAGTCGTCGAGGCCGCGGTCGCGGATGGAGTCGATGACGAGGTCGAGGGCTTGGCCGTCGGGCAACACGCCGTACCCGAACTCGAGCTCGTCCTGCATCCAGGGGTCCTGGAAGTAGCGGTTGCCGTTCGCGGACTCGAAGCGCTCTCCGATGGCGTTGGCGTAGCCCTCCACCATGGCGTCGTTGTCGAACCCGTAGACCGACACCTCGGTGGCGATGATGAGCTCGGCGGGCTGCAGGTGGTGGTTGAGGAACAGCGGGCTTGCGCGGAGGGCCACCTCGATGGACTGCAGCACGTCGCCGTTCTCGTCGAGCTCTTCCACCTCGAGGACCGCGTCGGTGTCGAAGTCCTTGAACTCCACCCGAAGCTCGAGGGGTTCAGTGCCTCCATCGAGCTCCACTTCCGGCGTGCCGCCCGTCGCGACGATCTCACCGTCGTGCCAGATCCGTGCCGACTGCTCGGTGCCGGACAGGGTGAGTCGGAAGGACGCCGGCGCGACAGCAGAGGGCACGATCTCGAAGGGGACGAGTTCGTCGTCGTCGTAGTCTTGCTTGGTCCAGTCGTCTGCCAGATTGTCGAGGTTGGGGAGGCCATACACGGTCTCCGGCCCATTCAACACCACGGGGTCCGGCACGTCGCCGGGGTCGTCCGAGTCGGCGAGGTCGCTGGAGCCGCTGCCCTTGCAGGCGGCGAGGAGCAGGACGGCCGCCAGGAGGGTGCCTCGTCGTGCAAGGAACGGGTGGGGGACGAGACGCATGAGGGCTCCGAGGCTGGTGGAACGTACCCCGTAGTGATGCGAGTCGCGGGAGGTGTCGTCAAGAGCCGGTGAGGTCCAGGCCGGATGGCGGGGTAGCATGTCGACGATGCTGTTCCTGTCCATCGTTGTCTGCGCCTCGTGGGCCGTCACCCCGTGGGGTCCGGACGACCTCGTTCGGGTCGATGATCCCGACCATCCCGACGCGGTGGCCCGGTCGGCGACCGGCGCGTTGGTGGAAGGGATTCCCGATGGGCCCTGGCGCCCGGCGTCCTTGCCGGAAGCCGACGTGATCGACGCCGATGACGTGGCCGAGGGACTGGTGTCCGGACCGAGCGACGATCTGCTGGAGGTCTTGGGTGCGAGGTCCTGGCACGAAGCAGGGGCTCGGGGTCAGGGGGTTCGGGTCGCCGTCTTCGACTCCCGCTGGTTTGGTGGGGCCACCGACCCCGACCGCGTGGCGCCCTTCACCACCCACGACTGCTTTGCGTCGACGTCGTGCTCGGCCCCCTTCGACGGGGGAGGGCCTGCCTTCGCAGGAGAGTCCGGGCACCATGGCTGGGCCTGTGCCGAGGTGGTGCGGCAGCTGGCCCCGGACGCGGAGGTCTCGCTGGTGCGGGTCAACAGCTTCACCGCTCTGGAGAATGCGGTCGACTGGGCGATTCGCGAGGACATCGACGTCGTGACGATGTCGCTGTCCTACTACAACGACTCGTTCCACGACGGCGGCGGGCCCTACGGACCGATGCTTCGTCGTCTGGAGGATGCGGGGGTGCTGATGGTGACGTCCGCCGGGAACACGGCGGATGCGCATTGGTGGTCTGCGTGGGTCGATGGCGACCACGACGGGGTGCTCGACGGGCCGCGAATCGACACCATCGACGGGCTCGCGGGCCCGACGACGACGGGGCTGTGGTGGGATGCGCCGGCGGGCCCGATCTCCGGCTACGTCAACTGGAATCAGTTCGGCTCGTGCGGCACCACCGACCTGTCGGTTCGGGTGGTGGACACCGACGGCTGGATCGTCTCTGAGGTGGATCGCGAGCAGGATGTGGACGGAGACAGCTGCTCGCCCGTGGAGCGGATTCGGGGGGTGCTTCGGACCGACCAGCTGCTGCGAATCGAGGTCGTCCACGAACGGGGCCCTGTCGAGGACCTCGTCGTGGACGTGCTGGTTCGTGCGGGTGAACTGGTCGATTTCGAGCCCACCCGTTCGCTGACCGACCCTGGTGCCCATCCGCTGGCGTTCACAGTGGGGGCGGTCCGGGTCGGCGGCTATGCCGACGCCGAGCCCCAGTCCTACTCCTCCTGGGGTCCCAACCACGCCGGGGACCCAGCCCTCGACATCGCAGGGCCCGACGGGACGTCGACGGCGTCCTACGGGCCGGCTGGCTTCTACGGAACGTCGGCGTCGGCCCCGGCCGTGGCGGGCCTGGTCGCGGTGGTGATGTCGGCCGACGACACACGAAACCCCCGAGAGGCGTCCGAGCTGTTGCAGGGGTGGGCGCTTCGAGATGCCCAAGGGGGATTCGACCCGCGATGGGGTGCTGGCAAGGCGCGGCTGCCACGTCTGGATCCAGGACTCGCACCGTGCGGGCAACGACCGCTCTTGCTCGCCGTGTTCTTCCCGTGGTTCCCGTGGTGGCGGACGCGAAGGCGCCTGCGGGGCCGTGAATCCGATGACAGCGCGCGGCACGACAGCCACTTCGGGTAGGGTTTGGCCAGGAGGCTCGATGCAGCGAGGCTGGTTCGGCGTTGGACTCGTGATGATGGCGACCGTGGCCGGCTGTGACCTGCGCGAGCGCTACGTGGCGACGTCCCCTGCGCTCTGGGTGCCTTCCGGTCCGGCGACGGGGCTCGAGGCCGTGGGCTCGGTCGGACCTGCGCCGAACACCGCTTGGGTGCGCGCGGTGAACAACTTCGGCGCCGCCGTGGCCTCCGACCCCGGAAGCGTCACGCTCGGCGGCGTCGCGACCCCCGTGGCCTTCGATGGGGTCGGGTACTCCACGCTCGCGTTCGATGTGCCTGGCGTGGTGTCCATCGGTGGCGTGGCCACGCCGGTTCAGGTGTACACCCACGGCCAGGACTACGTGCCTCCTGGAATGGTCCCCGCCGCCTTGGCTCCGGTCGGGGTCGACGGGCTGGCGGCGCGCGTCACGGCTGGCTCGGTGGGGGTCGTGGGCAGCGAGGTGTGGTGGAGCGACGACGCCGGCCATCGGGCCCACCGGGTCCTCGACACGGGTGCGGCCATCCTCGGGCTGAAGGTCGTACAGGCCGACGTGGATGATCTGCTCGACGTGCTCGTGTGGACGAGCGACACCGTCTTCGTCCTGCGCGCCCGCAACGGCGGCGGCATGGCCTGGGGCGGTGCGTTGCAGGCTCCGGGCTACACCGTCGGTGGGGTCGGCATCGGCGACCTCTCCAGCGACAACATCCCCGACATCGCGGTGGCTTGGGCCCGCGCGGGCACCGGCCTCGTCGAGGTGTGGCACGGCGACGGCGTGTTCGGGTTCTCGAAGACCGAGGCCCGGGAGCTGAAGTTCGAGCCCGCGAGTCTGTTGGTGGCCGACAGCACCGGAGAAGGCCAACCGCAGGTCACGCTGTTGTTCTCCGATGGCACCTGGGAGCGGTACATCGAGGGGGCCCCGGGGCGGCTGATGCCCATCGGGCCCGCGACGCCCCAGTCCATCGCGCCGCGGCCGGGATGGGTGCTCGAGAAGGCCCTCGACCTGGATGGCGACGGGCTGGATGAGATCCCGGCGAGCACGTCCTACAACCCGCTCACCGCCCAGCGGTCGATGCTCATCTACGACCTCGGGGAGGGGCTGCTCTCGGCCCTCCCCATCGAAGACGAGCCATCGCCTTGGTACGGCGTGGGGGATGGGGACGGCGACCTCATCGAAGACGTCTGGCTGCACCGAACCGATGGCACGGTGCAGGTGCTGCACTACGAGGCGACCGCGTTCGGCCCCAGCTACCCACGAAAGGTCGTCCTCCGAGGCACGCCGGGCCTTGGACCCATCGACCTGGACGACATCGACGGGGACGGGCACAACGACCTTTGGATCGCGGCGCCCCACGTGTGGTGGGCCACCCGCGGGCGTGGGATCGTGTTCGACCCAGAGCGCTTCTGGGAGCCCCAGCGGCCGGAAGACACGTTCGTGCGGGAAGACTTGGCCGGCGGCTTCCGTTTCGCGGAGTTCGACGGGGACACGGCTTCGTTGGAGATCGCTGCCGTCACCAAGGAAGGCAGCCAGCTCGAGCTGTCGGTGCTCCGCTACATGCGCGACGACGTGCGGGCCGACCGCTCCGGACGCACCGATCTGGCGGGCAGCACCATCGTGGATGTCGAGGTGTGCGGCCAGACCGTCTATGCCCTGACGGACAACGCGCTCCATGCGGTCGCCGTGGCGGCTGACCTGCGCCCTTCGGTCACCGCGCAGGTCACGCTCGCAGACCCGCGGGACGTGGTGTGCGGGGCAGGACCTGGCGGCGCCGCCGTCACGGTGGCGGCCAACGGCGAGATCATCTCGTACTCCGCCAGCCTCGCCGAGCTCGACCGCACCGCGTCCGCGGCCTACGGCGTCGCGTACGGAAACCTCGACGGCACTGGGGTGCAGGTGCACGCCTGCGTGACGGAGGGCTGCGCGCTGACGCCGTGGACCCTGTCTGGTGGGACGGCGGGTCTTCTCGTGCTGGACCCCACCTCGGCGACCTGGGTGGACGCCGCCGGCACCGCCACGGCCGTGCCAGGCTTTGCCGACTCGGTGCGGCTGCACGACCTGGATGGCGATGGCGTCCTGGAAGCCGTGGGCCATGACGAGGCGACGGGGATCGTGTCGATCTTCCGCGAGGTCGGCGGTGCGGTGGCGCCTGCCCATCTGTGGCAGTCCGCGTCCCCCAGCCCCGGGGGGATCGGCCTCGACGACGCGGATCTCGACGGCGACGTCGATGTGTGGGGGATCGATGCCGAGGGCAACCTTCGGTACGGTCACGAGCTCCGGGACGAACCGGACCCGACCGGCAGCGAGGATACGGGCGACACAGGCCCCGCGACGGGCAGCGGCGACACCGGATCCGCCGGCTCCACCGGAGACACCAGTGGAGGGGGCACGGACACCGGCGCCCACACCGGCGATACCGGCTCGACAGCGACCTCTACCGGCACCGGCACGGGCTCGTGAGCCCATGGGCATGCTGCAAAGGCCCCATGGGGTTAACAGCGGTCGTCTACCACTCACCCGGAGTGGGCCCAGGTCGCCTTGACCCGGACCGTGTTCGTGCCCTATAAGGGCCGCTCCATCGGCATCCCATTCGAGGACTGCATGCGCAACGCCACTCTGATCGTCGCCCTCGCTCTCACCGCGACCGCCTGCTCCCCGCAGAGCGCCGTTCTCACGTCGGGGTCGTACACGGCCTTCATCGCGGAGGCCACGTCGGTGTCGCTGTCCCGAGGCGAGATCGATCTCGAGGGATACGCCGACTACCACCAGATCGACTGCCGCGTCTTCGATGACGTCGACGTCGGCGAAGCCCTCCGGCTGGAGGATCGCCTCGTGATGTGCGGCGCCGGCGACGATGGCACCGAAGACGGTCTTCAGTCGGACTTCGATGGCGACGGCCTCGTCGACATCAACGACTTCGACGACGACAACGACGGCGTGGGCGACGCCGTCGACTGCGACGACCAGAACGGCATGGTGACCGGCGGTGGCTGTGAGTACGGCGGCGCCGACGGCTTCTGGCCTCCCTTCGATCAGTATTGGCTGGCTGCAGACGGCTACCACGTCGTCACCGAAGAGATGGACCCGTGGCGCGGCGAAGGCGTCGTGACCCACGAAGGCGACCTGCTTGTGTCCTTCCATCATCGCCTCCCCGGCGGATCGGACTTCTGGTACCAGTTCGCCCTGGACCGCTTCTTCCAGCCCTCCGAGTGCGTGGAAGACGACAATGGCGAAGTCATCGTGGCCGCCCTGGACGGCGACTGGATCGACGAGTGGAGCAAGGACCTCGACCGGATCGCCGAGCTTCGTGACGACGAGGAAGCGTTTGCTCCCTACGCGCACCTCGACAACTACCTGGACGATGGCAAGTTGTTCTACCTGAACGGCCGCCTGAGCCAGCTGAACCCCGACGCCAACGACGATGGCGAGGACGACCAGTGGTTCATGCCCGAGCAGTGGTCTGCCGGTGCCGCTCAGGGCAAGTTCTCCGAGGAGCTCTTGGTCGACTTCGCCCCCACGATGTCGGACCCCTTCCTCGATTCGGCCTTGGCGCAGGGCTACTACGTGTCCCAGATCGGGAACTTCACGGACTTCCTGTACTACTGCGAGATGCTCGCGGGCACGGACCCCATGACCAGCGCCTGCATGGAGGCCCTGGGGACGACCCTCGACGAGCGCGTCGTCGGCGCTGTGGGCGACCTAAACTACGTGATGAAGCCTGATGTGGGCGAGGACGTGGAGCCGGTCAACCACTTCGGTCCCATGCGGCACCTCAACGACTGGCGTGCGGTCGATGGGCGCCCGTCCGGCTTCGATGGATGGGGCGAGATGTACCCCTCCTACGTCGTCTTCTCCGACGACAGCGACCTTCGGATCGGCGGTTCGGCGCGAGGAGCGTTCACCCTCACGATGGCTGCGGTCGACTCCAACACCTTCGTCATCCTGAAGGGCGAGTTCGAGATCGAGAAGATCAAGAAGGACCGTTGGGTCCCGGAGAACCTCCGCGAAGTGAAGCGCGCCGAGGCGGAAGAAGCCTTCGGTGAGGAGCTTCTCTACTGCTCCCGTCCCTGAGGGGATGGCGGCTCGCCGCCACCTGACGCACACGCGCCCGTCGATGTCCTCGGCGGGCGTTGTCGTTTCAGCGATGGAAGGTCGCGACCCACTTGAGCGAGCGCGACTCCAGGGCGCTTCCACGGAAGTCCGACGCCTCGTGGTCTAGGCGGAATCCGGCCCTTGCGAAGGCTGCGTGCAGCTCCTCGAGCTTCCACATCCGGAAGCGGAGGTGGGCCTTCTCGATGTCGCCGTCGCGATGCCGGTAGTGGTACACGACATGGTGGGTCCGGGTGTCGTTGTCCCACCAGCCCTGTTCCCAGCTCTCGAGGGCGCCCCCCGTGCGTGGATCGAGGAAGGTGCGGCCCTCGAAGCGTTCGCTCGGGTCGCGGTCGTACAGCTCCAGATCGGGCAGGTAGGCGTCGACCGCCAACATGCCGCCGGGAATGAGGTGGGCCACGAGGGTCTGGATGGCGGCCTCGAGCTCTGCATCGGTGCGGCAGTGATGCAGGGCATTGAACGGCCACAGCACCGTGGCGAAGGTGCGCCCGAGGCGTAGGTCCCGGAAGTCGCCCTGGACCAGCTCCACCCGCCGACGCCGCCCTTCGGGGAGCGCGTCGAGCTTGCGACGGCACCCTTCAAGCATGGCGGGGGACAGGTCGACACCGACGATGCCGACGGGCGCTCGGCTCATGGGCACGGTGAGTCGACCGGTACCGCAGCCGAGCTCCAGCACATCACCGGCGGATTGCCCCGCGATGGCCGTGTAGTACGCGACGTCCTCGTGCATGTCGGCGTACTCGAGATCGTACAGGTCGGGGTCGCGGTAGGGGTCGTCGTCGTCGTTCAACGGAGCCACGCTGCCTCCGCCACGCGCCGGACAAGGACGTGGCCTCGCTTTCGTAGCACGTCCAGGGGGCCTGCACGGCGGTCGACCAGGCGCAGCTCGAAGAGCATCAGGTCGAGCCAGGCGTCGGCTGCGGGGGGGATGGGCCCGGGGATGGCGATGCCCAGACTCACCATGGGACCGACCGGCGTCTTGACGATGCGTGCCGCGAGGGTGTCGCCGACCTGGAGGGGCGGCGCTCCAGGCAGGGACGCGACCTCGGAGACGTCGACCGGCGCGGAGGGTGGCGGCTCCCCGACACCGGCGCCGAGGGTGGCCATGCCCTGCTCCAGCGAGTGCACCGGGTAGACGGTGTACGGGGCGTGGGCGATGGCGCGGACCCGGTCGCGCAGCTCTTGGCGGGGCTGCGGCTTGCAGCGGGACCACTTGCGACGGGGCGACAGCGGCTCTTCCTCGGTGACCATGAAGGCCCCCGCGGCCATGGCGATCTGGAGGAGGTGCTCATCCCGTGGGAGCTGTAGCAGGGCCGTCCAGGGGCCGAGCAGCCGATCCGGCGCGTGGTTCCCTAGGGCAGGGTCGAAGTCGGCGCCCAGTCGTGCCAGGAGGTGTGCGTCGGCGGGAATGGCGGCGTTCGGGTAGTGGCGATGGGACGCGTCGCGGGGAGCATCGACGCCGAGGGTGGCGGCCAGCTGGGGCAGGTCGCCGATGTCCCCGGTGCGCCAAGCATGGTCGATCGCGTCGAGCGCTCGTAGGGTGGCGTCGACGACCTCGTTTCGTTCCCTGGGGCACCACGGCTGCCTGACCGCCTGGTAGTCGGCCCATGCCAAGTCGATGTCGAGGTGGCGTGGCTCCCTCGTGGGCTCGGGGTCGTACGACAGCTCCGGCCAGATCACGGGCCTCATTGGTACTTGGCCGCGGCGGCCTGAAGGGAGCGCCCGACGTGTTCGCGAAGGGCGGGGGGCCCGAGGACTTCTGCCTCGGCGCCGAAGCCCTGGATCCAGGTGCGAAGCTCCACGGTGGTGGCGACGGTCATGCGTAGCTCCAGTCGGCCGTCGGCGAGGGTGCGGAAGGTCTGGGTCGGGTGCCAGGTGCGCTCGCGGATGTAGGAGATGACCGTTTCGGCGAACGCGATCGCCACATGCTCCGGGGCGCCGCTGATGATGCCGAACGCATGGGCGATGTGGGCCTCGGGCTTCCACCCTACGGGCACCGAGAAGTTCTCCCGCCGACGGGCCACCGCCACGAAGCGTTCCACCGCGTAGGTCTTGACCAGATTGGCCTCGACGTCCTTCGCGAACAGGTAGAGACCTTGGCGGAAGGTGGCCAAGCTGTAGGGATGCAGCAGCTTCTGGCTCTCGACCCCCGAGACCTTGCGGTAGCGGGCCTCGAGCGGGTTGTTGTAGACCAGGGCCGTGATGAGGTCATCCAGAATGTCGGACGAGTCTCGGTAGTCCTTCGCTGGCTCGGGCACCGCCAGGAACTTGGTGTCGAGCTGTCGGGTGAGGTTGTGGTGGGCCCTGGAGATCGCTGGCTGCAGGCGCTCGATCGCCCCCTCCAGGTCCTCGGCGAAGCTCGTGCCGTCGAGGAAGTTGAACAGGGTGCGGCCGAAGTGGAGCGACAGCACTTCGGCGAGGGACAGCTGCACACCCGTGCGTCGCCAGCGTGGGTCGATGGAGATGAAGCGATCGTCGCCGCGCCCGTCGTCGATGAGCGGCAGGTCGAGCTCCCGGAGATCGGACAGGTAGCGACGAAGGGTTCGCGGATCCAGATCGAAACGTTGGGAGAGCTCCGATGCCCGCACGCCGCCGCGGCGGGTCATGAGCTCGACCATCTTGACCAGCTTCTGGGCCTTGTTCATGCAGCGCCACCGACGGGAAAGGTGTTGGAGGAACGGTGAGAATACGGATGCCGCGCAGGAGCGTGGTCGTCGGGGGGGGATCGTCGCCCATGGGGCGGACAGTTTTTGGCCCCATGACGGGACATCCTTCACTTGTTCGGGGATGCGGCGCCACCGCAACCTGAACACACGACACGTGAACACTTGACAGGTGAACACGGGTTCAGTAACATGTTCAGCATCGGGAGGCCGGGTCGCGGGGAGGCGAATCGGTCCCAAGGAGGCAGGAATGGTTGAGATGAGCCTGGGTCTGGAAGTGGCGTTGGTGATGGGCATTGCAGGGATGGGGATCCTCGCTCTGCCTTGGTCGGCTGGTGAGTTGGTTCAGAGTCGGAGGGCGCTTCGGGAAGCCACCCGCCGGCTGCTGGGCGTAGGCAACGAGGGTGGCCCTGGCGAGTCCCTGGTGCCCGGCTCGAGCGAGCTCACGATGTCGCCCGCTCCGGTGCGGTTGCGCGCCTCCGCCTGAGGAGGTGCCCACGGTCGGTCCTCTGGGGAGGGGGCCGACCGTGGCCTGCGGGTGCTGGAGGCCCTGAGCACGTGTGCCCGGCATGAGCCGGGCACGTGTCGTCGAGCGAATGACGGGCATCGCCGTCGGTGTGGCTACTTGGCGGCGGCAGCCTCGGGCTGCTTGCTCTGCTCGAGCTCGGCCCACGTGATGAGGCGACCCTGCTTGGCGTCCCACAGCTTGAGCTGCAGGGCTGCCCACACGTCGCTGGGGCGCCAGGAGGTGCGGTACGGGGTCTGCAGCTCTGGCATCCCTTCCATGGCCTCAGGCAGGCGGTAGAACGGGATCTTGTGGTTGAGATGGTGCACGTGGTGGTAGCCGATGTTGCCGGTGAACCAATGCATCACGGCGGGCATGTCGAACATGCTGGAGCACTTGAGGGCGGCGTGGTGGTAGGTCCACTCGCGGCGGTCCCGCAGCTCGATGCCGGGGAAGTTGTGCTGGGCGTAGAACAGGTACGCGCCGGCAGCGCTGGACACGAACGACGGCAGGACGACACCGAAGAAGGCCGCGGCGGGCCCGATGAACCACCCCACGAGGCCGATGGCGGCGAAGTGGACGAGGAGGGCGGCGGGGCCCTGCCAGTGGGTCTTGGGCTGGCGCACGAACGAGCCGATGCACATGCCGCCCATGAACAGCGTGACGTAGCCGAAGAGCATCGTCATGGGGTTCCGCGCGAACTTGTACCAGCGGCGCTGCGTGGGCGTCATCATCCGCCACATCGTGGTGGTGACCGTGGGGTACGAGCCGATGGAGGCGCCGAGCATGCGGGCGTTGTTGCGGTGGTGGTAGTCGTGGGTCTCACGCCACACGGGGGCGGGGCTCATCACGTACCAGCCCACGAACGTCATCACGACGGTGCCGAGGCGGGCGCTCCAGCCCTTCCGGAAGAGGGCCCCGTGGAGCCAGTCGTGGAAGAAGATGAACATGCGCACGGTCACCAAGCCGGTGACGACGCCAGCGATGAGCTGCACGGGCCACAAGGGGGCGAAGAGCGCGGTGCCCAAAGTGACGGCCCACACCATGAGTGTGGTGGCCATGAGTCGCCAGGTCGTCCCTACGAACTCTTCCGAGTAGGGCTTGGTCTGACGGATGAGGGCGGCTCCCGCCCGGCGTTCGTCGGCGCTCACGCTGCACCTCCTGGCTGCGACGATGTAGCCGGTTCTCGGCCGCTTCGCATCCTCTGCGCCGCGACGAAGACGTCGTTGCGACCGAGATCGTATCGACCCGCGGGTCAGAATGTGAGAGGCCGTCTGCATCCTCGCAGTCGAGATGCACCGGACTTCGCACGGGTCCGCGCTGTCGTGGTATGTTGCGAGTCCCCGGTTCCGCCCCTCCCCCCCCATCCCTCCCCCCATCCCTCGGACGTCCCCATGGAAATCTCGTTCCCGACGCCACAAGGCGCCGTGCCGGCCGCCCTACGCCGTGCCATGGCCAAGTACCGCCGCGATGTGCACCAGCTCGCCGTGTCTGCCCAGGAAGACGCGCTGGTCTCCCTCGAAGGACACATCGGTGTGCGGCTTCCGCCTGGCCTTCGTCGCTTCCTGCGGGAGCACAACGGCGCGTCGCTCTTCCGGGGCGCCTTGCGTCTGCGGAGCACGTCCGAGATGTCGCTGGCCTCCACGGAGGCGTCGGGCGTGGTGCTCTTCGCCGATGGGAACGATGGAGAGCGGTGGGCATGGGCTCGAGATGCGTCGGGACCGGTGTTCGGGCGGTGGTCCGACGAACAGCTTCACCCCCTTCATGGCAGCTTCGCCGGCTGGCTCTCTGGCTGCATCGCTGTGCTGGAGACCCGCGTGGCGAAGGCCTCGGACGTGGCGGAGCTCCGCCTCGAGGCGGATGCCAACGACGCGCACCAGCAGGTGGCGGCCGCCGCTCGTGCGCTGGCCCAAGGGGCGCCAGAGCGCGCGGAGGCCTTCCTCCTGGCGGCGACCCAGCAGATGCCAGAGCATCCGCTGGCGTGGCAGTACCTCGGGGACGCGTTGGCGGTGCACGACCGTGCGGCCGCTCGCCAGGCATGGCTGGAGGCCTTCCGACGCACCCGACTGCCTCGCCCCTACCCGGGTGCTCCGATCGTGGCGCCGGAGGTGCTCACGTCGCTGGCCCGCACGCTGCACGACGCCGAGGATTGGGAGCGTGAGCTCCGTCGCTTCCTCGACGAGCGGGTGCACGACATCACCGATCCCGAGGGCGTTGCGGTGGTGGAGGCCGTCACGGTGCAGCTGTCCCGCAGCTTGGTGGAGCGCGGACGCCGGACCGAGGCCAGGGACGTCCTGCAGGAGTTGCTGTCGACGTGCCGTGCGGCGAGCCGCCGGACGGTGCCGTGGCCTGCGGTGATGGAGCTCGTGCGCCTCGAGATGGGCCTCGGGCACCACGACGAGGCCGAGGCACTGATCCGTCGTGTGCGACGGGAGGGCCCGTCCCACATGGTCGGGGCTGCGTTGGTCTGTCTCGCGGAGATTGCGGTGACCCGTCAGGAGCCGTGGGCGGAAGACGTCTTCCAGGAGGCGCTTCAGCATGATCTCGGCGCGGAGGACGCACTGCGCTTGAGTTTGGGACGTGTGGAGCGTGCGGTCCGTGGCCAGCGGGCCGAAGAAGCCGGCAAGCACCTGGAGGGCCTGACGCGTCAGGCACGTCGCGTCGGCAAGCCCGGCCTCGAGGGCCTGGTGTGCTTGGCCCAGGGCGACGTTCGTCGTCTCGCGGGTCGACTCGAGCTGGCGATGGCGGCGTACGACGAAGGGCTGCAGCGGTGCAAGGACCGCAACCCGGAGATTCGTGACCGACTGCACCTTCGCCGCGCAGACCTGCTCTTGATGCAAGGAGACCGGCAGGGTGCGCTGGATTCCTGCACGGTCGCCGCGCAGGGCTTTGCGGCATCGGAGCTTCCGGTCCGCGAGGCATGGGCCCTGCTGCGCCTGGCCCGTCTTCGCGCCGGCCGTGAGGGCATCGAGCTGTCCCTGGTGCAGGCGGCCCGCGAACGCTTCGTGGCGGCCGACCTGGCCGCCGGCGTCGCCGCGCTCGACTCGATGTGTGGCGACCCGGGGATGAGCCTGGCGTGGCACCTGGAGCGGTCGACCGCCCAGGCCCGAGGCCGGTACGACGCCCAGCGGGCCCGGCCGCCATGGGATCGGTCCGACGCCGACCGGCCCGAGCGTCGCCTCGGCGCGCACCGTCTCGCCATCGCCGCCTGCGACGTGGGTGTGGTGCGGGCGTTGGCCGACCAGATGGATCGCAGTGCGCGGGCCGTGTTGGGCCGTGGGCGGGCCACCGATCCCCCCGTGCTGCAGTACGTCGCCTCGGTGGACTTGCTGTCGGGCCACCGCAGCTACGACGCCGCCGCGGTGCTTCTCGATCACCTTCTCCAGCAGAAGGTGGACGGCACGGCGCTGCGCGCCCTCCAGGGCGCCATTGCCCGGTCGCCGAACGCCGCCCTCGTGGATGGCCTGCTTCGCTGCGTGGAGAACCCGGGGAGCGCGCCCAGCCAGGCGGTCGCTGCCGCGGCCGAGCTCCTGGGCCTGCGTCGTGAGCGTTCCGCGGTGCCCTGCCTCACCAAGCTGGCCCAGCAGGGCTCGTCGGTGCGGCGAAAGGCTGCGGTGACCGCCCTCGGACGCATCGGGGACCGTCGTGCGGTCGACGGTGTGGCCGCGGTTCTCGATGACCCGAACCTCGCCGAGGCCGCTGCGTTGTCGCTGCTCATGCTGGGCGACCGCAGGGGTGTGGACTTCCACGGTCGCGCGCTGATGGAGCAGCGGACCGACCTGTCCGGGCATCCCGGAGAGATCGTGGGTCGCTACGGCGGGCCCGACCACTTGCTGCTCTTGGTGCGTGCCACCAAGGGAGAGTCCGAGCGAGCCCTCGGTGCCCTGCAGGGCCTCGGATTGCTGGGGGATCCTCGTGGCGTGCCTGCTCTGCTCGAAGCGCTCCATGCCCGCTCGCGGCAGGTGTTGGAGGTCGCCTCGGGGGCCCTTCAGATCCTCACGGGCCATGTGGAAGACGTCGATGACCCCGGCGTGCGAAGCCGCTGGCACCAGTGGTGGGAGACGAATGCCGCTCGCTTCCCCGAGGGCGTGCGTCATCGGGACGGCAAGGTCTTCGACGCGGGGCTGCTCATCGAGAAGATGGCGCACCCCGACGCGTGGACCCGTCGCACCGCCTACGACGAGTTGGTGATCACGGTCGGCCACGACCTTCCGTTCGACGCCGACGGTCCGTGGCGGGTGCAGCAGCAGCACCTGCGGGCCTGGCAGGCTTGGTGGGCTGCCACCCGCCACAAGATGCTGGAGGGGCGCTGGTACCTCGACGGGGTTCGGGTCCACTGATGCTGGAACGGCGCCACCACCTGGCAGGCTTGTTGGCCTCCCATGTCGCGGCGGATCCGCAGGAGGCCGAGCATCTGGCTCGCTTCCATGCCTTGCTCCAGGGGCCCGGGGACGTGTTCGCTCGGGACCACTTCGTGCCTGGCCACGTCACAGCGTCGGCCTTCGTCCTCTCCCCTGAGCGGAGCGACCTGCTCCTCATCCTCCACGGAAAGCTGAACCTATGGCTTCAGCCCGGCGGCCACGTCGATCCTGACGACGTCGACGTGTTCGCAGCGGCGCGACGAGAGGTGGAGGAGGAAGTGGGGCTCGCCGACCTCGAGCTGGCCCACAATGGGGTGTTCGACCTCGACGTGCACGACATTCCTGCCCACAAGGCCCACCCGCCCCACGCCCACTACGACGTCCGCATTCTGCTGCGGGCCCGTCATCGTGACGCGGTCGCCGGGTCCGACGCCAAGGCGGTGCGCTGGGTGCCTCTCCCCGAGGTCGATGCAGCGCATAGCGACGAGAGCGTCATGCGTGCCGTGCGCAAGTTGGTCGCCCGGTTGTAGGATGCCCTCCACGACGGAGGAGGCATCATGCGCGCGACGGTTCTCGGTGGCGGTTCCTGGGGTACAGCTCTGGCCACCCAGCTGGCTCGGGAGGGCCACGACACGGTGATGTGGGACCGCAACCCGGACCGCTGCGACCACATCAACACCCACCATCAGAACCCCCGCTACCTGAAGGGGGTCGACCTGCCGGCCTCCCTGGTGGCCAGCGCCGACCTCGAGGCCGCCGTGGCCCGGGCAGAGCTCTTGGTACCGGTCGTGCCTTCCCACGCGCTTCGCGGGGTTCTCGAGCGGGCTGCGCCTCACCTGGCGGCGGATGCTCTGGTGGGCTGTGCCACCAAGGGCATCGAGGACGACACGCTCGACACGATGCACGAGGTGTGCAGCGAGACCCTTGGCGGGCCCGATCGGATCGCCATGCTCTACGGTCCGTCCTTCGCCTTGGAGGTCACCAAGGGCCTGCCCACGGCGGTGGTCTCGGCGGGGCGAGACCCTGCAGCGAGCGCGGTGGCCGAGGCGTTCCACGGCGACATGTTCCGTGCGTACCACACCGAGGACATTGTCGGGGTCTGCGTCGGGGGCTCCCTCAAGAACGTGATGGCCATCGCCTGCGGGGTGTCGGATGGGGTGGGGCTCGGCTCCAACGCCCGGGCCGGCATCATCACCCGCGGTCTGGCGGAGATCACCCGGGCGGCGGTCGCCATGGGGGCCGACCCGCTGACCATGTCGGGTCTCGCGGGGATGGGCGACCTCGTCCTGACGTGCACCGGGAACTTGTCACGAAACCGGCGAGTCGGGCTCGCGCTGGGGGAGGGCCGCACCCTCGCCGACATCTTGGAGGAACTCGGCGAGGTGGCCGAGGGCGTCATCACCGCCAAGTCGGCCCACAAGCTCTCGATGAAGCTGGGGGTCGAGATGCCGATCACCGAGCAGATCTACGCCATGCTCTACGAAGAGAAGCCAGTGCACGAAGCGGTGCGGGCCCTGATGGGTCGGCAGCGTCGTGCCGAGCGAGACTGACGCTTACGGGGTGATCTTCTCGGCCTCGAGGAAGGCCGAGAGCTCCCCGATGAACGGAATGGGGCCAGCAAACTCCACGTCCATCGTGCCGGCGACGGGGTCGACCACGCCGCTGGTGACCGGGATGTCGTAGGTGAAGAACCCGAGCAGGTCGACGCCGCCGGTGCCCCCGATGACGCCGGCATCGTTCTCCAGCTCCAGGATCCACGTCATGGGCACGTCGATGCCGAGGATCGAGACCAAACAGTCGGCGTCGCCATCCGCCACGAAGCCGAGGTCGCCGACCTCGACGAGGGCGGCCCCGGTGCAGGTGATGACGATGTTGTTGATGCTGCCGTCGACGCTGAACAGCCCGGCGTAGGTGCCGGCGCTCGCGGCCTGAACCCGCACGCCACCCACGCTGTGGGCGAGACGGGTGCCGTTGGGGAGGTCGACGAGGGCCGTGAGGGTGTGGATCCCCGGGTCGATGGACGTGGTCTCGAAGCTCGCCTCGCCCCCCGCGTCGCTTCCGAAGTCGGGGTCGACGCTGGATTGCCAGATCACCGAGGTGGGCTGGAGGAGGGTGCCGTCCGGCGAGCGAACCTCCACACTGTAGGTCTGCAGCTCGTCGAGGGGGATCCGCGCGCCGGCCTCAGGGGAAGCGATGCGTGCGTACGCGTCGTCGTAGGCGCTGTAGTCGGGCTCCGTGGGCTCCTCGGTCCACGCCAGGGGCTCGCCGGTGAAGCCCTCTCCGATCGCGGTGTCGACCATGGGCGTTCCCGTGTCGACGGAGGTGCCGGTGTCTTCGTCGATCAAGACGCCAGCGCTCTGAGAGCAGCCGGCGAAGAGGAGGGGGAGGAGGAGGGCGCGCATGGAGGCTCCGGCGGACAAGTCAGGGCTGTAGCCCGGTTCGAGGAAGGATGCTCACGGGGCCATCCGCTTCCAGTCTTGCCGTCGACCGCCACCGGTTAGGCCATGGCCCGCAGGGGGAACGCGTCATGGCCTTCGGTCTGGTGGTGGGCACCGCAGGACACATCGATCACGGCAAGACGACCCTGGTTCGCGCGCTGACGGGCCATGATCTGGATGCCCTTCCCGAGGAGAAGGACCGGGGCATCACCATCGCCTTGGGCTTCGCCCCTTGGGATCTCGGGGATCAGCGGGTCGGCGTCGTCGACGTGCCCGGCCACGAGCGGTTGGTGCGCACCATGATCGCCGGTGCCGCCGGGATCGACGCGGTGTTGCTCTGTGTGTCGGCCCTGGACGGCGCCATGCCCCAGACCCGAGAACACCTCGCCATCCTGCAGCTGCTGGGGGTGCAGACCGGTGCGCTGGTGATCACAATGGCCGACCTGGTCGACGACGAGGAGATGCTGGAGCTCGCGGTCGAGGATGTGAAGGACACAGTGAAGGGCACCTTCCTCGACGGGGCTCCGGTGGTCGTGACGTCGGCCATCGACGGGCGAGGGCTCGACGCGCTCGCGGACGTCGTAGGGTCCTTTCGGCCCCGGGATCGGCCGCTGGATGCTCCCTTTCGCCTGCCGGTCGACCGCGCCTTCCAGCGCACGGGCTTCGGCACGGTGGTCACCGGAACCACGTGGGGGGGACGCCTGGTCGATGGAGAGGTGGTGCAGCTGCTGCCTGGCGACGGCACGGCCCGGGTCCGCGGCATCGAGGTGCACGGAGCCACCGTGGAGGAGGCCCTGCCTGGGCGTCGTACCGCGCTCAACCTCGCTGGGATCGGGGTCGACGACGTGCCGCGGGGGACCGTCGCCGCCATCGGCCCGGTGCCATGCCCGCAGATCATCGACGTCCGCTACCGGCACCTCGAGGGCCTCGCCCCGCTCGACGACCGTTCCCCGGTGCGGGTCTTGCTGGGCACGGCGGAGCGCCTCGGACGCATCGTCTTCGCCACCGACGCCATGGAAGGGGGCGACACGGGCTTCGCGCAGCTGCGGCTGGACGCACCGCTGCCTTGCCTCCCCGGCGACCGATTCGTGATCCGACGCCCGTCCCCCGCGGAGACCTTGGGGGGAGGGGAGGTGTTGGACGCGTGGGCCCCCAAGCTCCGGGTGAAGGGCCGAGAGGTGTGGCGCGAGCAGCTGCGTCGCTTGGAGGGGGGCCAGCGGGACGTGCTCCTCGAGCGGGCCGGGGAGGAGGGGCTGCCCGCCGATGGTTGGACCCAGCGTGGAGGCGGTGACGAGCCGATCTGGTTGGGGGGACGGGCCTTCGCGAAGGCGGTCGTGGCCCGGCTCAAGGGGGTGTTGCTCGAGGCCATGGCGGCCTTCCACGAAGCCAACCCGCTGTCCCTCGGCGCCACCCGAGGAGAGCTACGACGGGGACGCCTCGGGCACCTTGCCGACAAAGTCTTCGAGGACCTGGTGGCTCGGCTCGCGGACAAGGGTCAGCTGGAGATCGATGGCACGCTGATGCGGGCGAAAGGCTTCGCCGTCGCGCCCAACGCGGCCCAGGCGGACTTGCAGGAACAGGTCTTCACGAGCATCGTCGCGGCGCGTTTCGAGGGTCTACGCCCCAAGGATGTGCACGCGGCCCACCCAGAGCCGGAGGTGTTGGCGCTCCTGCGTTTGCTGGAGCGGGACGCTCGCATCACCGACATCGACAAGGTGGGGTGGGTGGCGAGCGACCAGGTGCAGGCCCTGCGAGACGGCCTGGCGGAGCACTTCGGGGCCGACGAGACCCTGTCGACTGCTGCCTTCAAGGAGCGCTTCGGGCTCACGCGCCGCACCGCCATTCCGTGGCTCGAGTGGCTCGACGCCGGCAAGTGGACCCAACGGGATGGGGACGTGCGGCGCCGAGGCCCTCGCCTGCGCTAGCTATTGGCCGACGCCGAGGGACAGGCGGCCAAAGAGGCTCTTGGCCTGGGCGTCGCGGTTCTCGATGGCCTGCTGGTGCTCCTCTGCGGACGTGAGGAGGGGCTGCAGCCGGGTCATCGCCAGGTCGTCGACCTGCACCTTGGCGAGCTCGTCGTCGACGCGCTCCGCGAACGTGAGGGCCTTGGGGAGGGCGGCGTCGGGCTTGGTGCTCTGGAAGTCGCTCCATGCAGACATGAGCCGCTCTTCGTTGGCGCCGGCCTCGACGATGGCGTTCACGCTGCTGCCGGCGATGTGGGCGTTGTCGACCACGGCGTTGGCGCTGCGCTCGACTTCCCAGCGGGCCTGGAGGTTGCCCGTGACGCCGATGCCCCAGACCGCGAGGACGAGTCCTCCGGCCAGCGCGAGGGTCCAGCCGACGGCCTTCATCATGCCGCCGTCGCCCTCGTCTTCATCGACGTACGGGTCGGCGCCGGTCTGGCTCGGGGCGGGCCGCATCGTCGACGCCTCTTCGGACAGGTCCATCGCCGCGGCGACCTCTGGCCGGTGATGCACGGTCGGTGCATCCTGCATGTCGATGCCGCTGGAGCTGTGGTAGAGCGCGGTCTGCTGTTGCTCGAACATGTTGTCGAGGGCATCCCGGGACGACGGGATGTACGTGGGCTGGTCCTCCACGACGCCGAGTCCATCGCGGAGCTCCTCGAGGGCGCCGGCGTCGAGCCTCGTGGGGGGCCCCTGAGGCAGAACGATCACCTGATGGTCGAGGGGCGGGGTGGTGGGGTCCACGGGGGGGAGCTTGCGGCCCGCGGCAACCAAGGCCCGCGCGAAGTCCTTCATGTTGGCGTAGCGCTGTTCCCGCTTGTAGGCGCAGGCCTTGATGAGCACCGGACGGAGCACCTCGGGGACCTTCTCCATGAGGTCGTCGTCGGCCTCGGCGTAGAAGAGCTCGGCGGACGGCTGGCCGGTGATCAACGAGTAGAGCGTGGCGGACAGCGAGTAGATGTCGGCGCGGCCGTCGACGTTCTTGGAGTCGTTGCGCTGCTCGGGGGCCATGTAGGCGAACGTGCCCATGACGGTGCCGGTGGCGGTCATGGAGGCGTCGGCGGCCTGGGCCACGCCGAAGTCGGTGAGCACCACTCGTTCCCGATCGACGATGAGGAGGTTGTGGGGCTTCACGTCCCGGTGGATGACCCCGCGGTGGTGGGCGTGGTCCAGCCCTTCGGCCGCCTGCACCGCGACGGCGATGGCCATGTTGGGCGGCATCACGCCGTTGCGCCGCATCCACTCGGTGAGCGCACCGCCGCCCGCCAGCTCCATGATGATCCACGGCACGGGGCCGTCGTGGCCGACATCGAAGACCCGCAGCAGGTGGGGGTGCTGCAGGCGAGCCATGGTGTGGGCTTCCTGCTCGAAGCGCTTGCGAATCTCCGCGTCTTCGATGAACTTGCTCGCCATCACTTTGGCGGCCACCCACGTGCGGGTGCGGCGGTCCCAGGCCAGGTACACCTTGGCTTGTGCGCCCTTCCCGAGCAGACGCACCACGGCGTACCGCTCCCCCAGTACCGGGGGGCGGTTGTCGCGAAGGGCGTCGGGAGCGAGCGGCTGCACCGGGGGGAACCTGGCCTTGCGTGTTGCGGGGTTGGGGAGCGCACGGGGCGTGCGCGAGGTCCTTGCCGTAACGGTACCTGATTGTCTGGTGGTTCCGCCAACGTGACAAGTCCTCTTGGTTGGTTAGGGCCGGACGCCCTGGAGGAGACCATGCTGACCCGTCGCACCCATACCTGCGGAGAGCTTCGCGATACCCACGAAGGCGCCGACGTGATCGTGCAGGGGTGGGCCTCGGCCGTTCGGGATCGTGGGGGGGTCACCTTCCTGGTTCTCAGAGACCGCCATGGAACCGTTCAGGTCACCGCCGACGATCGCTCGCCGGACGAGGTGCGCGCGGCAGCCAAGGATGTACGCCAAGAGTATGTCGTTCAGGTCAAGGGTCAGGTGGCGCTCCGGGCCGCATCGGCTCGCAAGGCCGACATGGCCACGGGCGACGTCGAGATCTTGCCCACGGAGATCTCCATCCTGTCGGGCACGCGTCCGTTGCCGTTTGCCATCTCCGAGAAGGCCGAGGCGGGGGAGGACGTTCGCCTGGCCTACCGCTACCTCGATCTGCGGCGTCCGGAGCTGCAGTCGAACTTCATCGCGCGGCACCAAGCGATGCTCTCTACGCGGCGCACACTCGATACGTTGGGCTTCCTGGAGGTCGAGACCCCCATCCTCACGAGGGCCACGCCCGAGGGGGCTCGCGACTACCTGGTGCCCAGTCGCGTCCATCATGGCCAGTTCTATGCGTTGCCCCAGAGCCCGCAGATCTTCAAGCAGATCCTGATGGTGGCGGGCTTCGACCGGTACTTCCAGATCTGCCGCTGCTTCCGCGACGAGGACCTCCGCGTCGACCGCCAGCCGGAGTTCACGCAGATCGACGTGGAGATGAGCTTCTGCACGCAAGACATGGTGCTGGAGGTGGGCGAAGCCTTGATCCGCGGCATCTGGAAGGACGTTCTCGGGGTGGCCCTCGGCGACTTCCCGGTGATGACCTACGACGAGGCGATCCGTCGCTTCGGGGTCGACGCGCCAGACATGCGCTTTGGCATGGAGCTCGTCGATCTCACCGACGCGCTCTCCCAGTCCACCTTTCCCCCGGTGGCCAACGCCCTCGAGGCGGGCGGCATTCTCCGCGGCATCGTGGTCAAGGGCGGCGCGGGCGACACCAGCCGCAAGGTCCTCGACCGCTGGACGGAGTTCGTGCGGAACTACCGTCTCGGCGGCCTGCTGTGGGGCAAGGTCAATGGCGATGCCATGTCGGGCCCCCTCGGCAAGGCTTGCGGCGATGCGTTGCCGGGCTTCCTCGAGACGGCAGGCGCGGAGGACGGGGACCTCGTCCTGGTGGGCGCGGGTGCTGCGTCTGCGGTCCAGACGGGCATCGGGCGGCTTCGCGCCCACGTGGCCAAGGAGCGCGAGATGATCGGCGAAGGCTGGGCCTTCGCTTGGATCGTGGACTTTCCGGCGTTCGAGTACGACGAGGACGGCGAGCGCTGGCACGCCATGCACCACCCCTTCACCAAGCCCCGCGACGCCGACGTCGACAAGCTCGGCACCGACGACTTGGGCTCGATCTACGCCGACGCCTACGACCTGGTGTGCAATGGGCTGGAGGCCGGCGGCGGCAGCATCCGGATCCATCAGGAAGCGATGCAGCAGAAGGTCTTCGAGACCCTGGGCATCGAAGAAGACGAGCAGCAGGAGAAGTTCGGCTTCCTCCTCGAAGCTCTGGCCCATGGCGCGCCGCCCCACGGTGGGTTTGCGATGGGTCTGGACCGACTCATGATGCTTCTCACCGGGGCGCCCTCCATCCGCGACGTCGTGGCCTTCCCCAAGACGACCTCGGCCCAAGACCTCATGAGCGGTGCGCCGTCCGGTGTGCCGGTCGCCGATCTCGAGGAGCTGGCGATTCGCTCGACCGCTTCGTCGGACCCAGCGTGACCCCCACGGGCCTTGCCCTCGAGCTCCCGGGTGACTGGACCAGTGCCCGGCTGCTCGTGCGCATCCTGTACACGATCGGCTCGGACTGGGAGCTGACCGAGGCGGGCCTCGTGCACCAAGAGACAGGCGACGCGTGTCGCATCGTCATGCGAGGCCCCGACGGTGGTCTGGTAGGGCGCTACCGGAGCTGGGAAGACCCGGCCTACCCGTCCTTCATGGACGAGGACTTCGAGGGATTGTCGGACCACAAGGCTTTGGTGGAGCTGACGCCAGGGCCTGGCATGGTGGAGCGTGAGGCGGCCCAGGCGCTGCTTCGCTGCGGCGCGGCGCTGATCGATGCCGGGGCACGTGCGGTCGCCCTTCCCTCGTGCGGGCTTGCCCACTCCTCTGACCGGTGGCAGCAGCTGGCCCGGCTGGCGGACTCCGATCCGGGGGGCCCCACCGAGGCCACGGCCCTGCTCCGTGCCTTCGTGCGCCCTGCGGTCCGTGAAGGTTCCGATTGGCGAACGGTGGGGCTAGCGGGCCTCGGCCACCGCGACGTCGTCGTCGACGGAGAGATCGACGAGACCTACGCCTTCGAGATGCAGCAGGCCCTCGCACACCGGCTCCTTGCCGGCCCTGGCTTGTCGGGAGACGAGGTGCTTCAGGCCGGACAGCAGGGGCCCCGCGTGCGGGTGCTGGCCTCGACCGATGCCAGCAACACCCACGGCATCTGGCGCCTCGAGCGCGTCTAGTGCCGGGCGGCCTCAGTCCGACGTCTTGGGGGACCACCCGGGACGCACCGGGCCTTCCTTGGAGCCAACGCCCTGCTTCCGCTTCTTCGTGGGGTTGAAGGGCGGGTGGACCGAGCAGTCGGGCGGGGCGCCGATCGTGTCGCCGAGCGCGCACCGCTCCAGGGACTTCGTGGCGAGCGACTCGGTTTCGTCGAGGTACGGCAGGAAGCCTCCCGGGCCCAGGGGCGGGGACACCCACGCGCCGACGGGGTCGGTGGGGTCGACGACGATGACCCGGTCGCTCTGGAGGTGGTGCCGGACATCCCAGCGTCGGAAGCCCAGGCCACCCTGAATCGGGATGTCGAGGAGCAGCCGCACGACGGGCATGTTGGGGTACTGGCCTCGGTAAGTGTCCAGCTGGCGAGCGAGCTCCTTGGAGTCCAGCTCTTGCCCGACGACCTGGTCCGACACGATCCGCCACTCGCCCTTGTCCACACTCAGCTCGCCGGGTGGCACGAAGAGGTCGATATCGACCCGGCCCTTTCGCTTGTCGCGGTTGGGCGATCGCCAGTTCGATTGGACCTTCATCGACACCTTGCTGCGATGGCGGGTCTTCATGGCGTCGTTCCAGTGGGCTCGGCTGCGCCCGGTCAGCTCCTCCAACCAGCGCTCGTTGAGCGGCATGCGCCCGTGAAAGTGGGTGTCGAGGTCGAGCTGGATGGCGTCGTCGAGGTAGTCGCGGTCGGTCAGGCAGTAGGGGCGTCGCTCCGCAAAGCACGCCTTCGCCTTGACCATCTCTTCTCGCACCAGCTTCCATGCCTCCGGCACGGCGTAGCGCTTGCCGGCGTCGGGGGGCTCGGCTGGCACGTCGTAGGGGACGTCGCAGCCAGCAGGGCCCAGCAGCAGCATGGGGAGGAGGATCCGCATCCCGGCTCTCTATCGCGCTGCGTGCGTCCCGTCGGCCGACCGGTGGTATCCCCGAGGAACCGAGGATAGACCCCCGCTCCGCGCCGGGATGCGACCCCGGAGCCGTATCTGGATGGCCCCCGAGGGCCAGGGAGAGCCGCATATGTGGATTGCATTGGCTGCATGGGTCACGAGCGCGGCCGCCGGCACGCTTCCCGGCCAGGTCGACGCGTCGTCGCCCCATTTCGAGCTCGAGCAGGCCTACACCGAGGCGGAAGACTACGCAGCCTTCCAGCGCCTGGAGCAACGGATCGACGCGTTGCTCGCCGAGGCTGCCGAGGACGCGGACCTGTACTGGATGAAGTCCCGCGCCATGTTCGAGCAGGGGGAGCTCGTCGATCGCAGCGCAGGGATCGACATGGTGGCCCACTACCAGGCGATGGCGAAGTCGTCTGAGAAGGGGTTGGAGCTAAGGCCGGGGGACCCCCACCTGCGTTTCGCCCATGGCATCGCCTTGGCTCGACTGGGCACGACCAAGGGCGTGCTCTCCTCCTTGTTCCTCGCACGGGACGTGGAGGCCGATTGGCTTGCTGCGACCGAGGGATCCTACGCGAGCTTGGGAGGCGAGGAGGCCCTTCCCACCGACGCGTACCACGCGCTCGGGGTGTTCTACCGTCTCGTGCCGGACTGGTGGATCGTGCAGGTGATCGCCGGCACCCGGGGGTCCCTCGACAAGTCTCTCGAAATGCACGAGAAGGCCGTCGCGGGCCGGGTCAGCATCGACAGCCTGAAGGAGCTGGGGGTGACCGAGCTGTGCATTGCTGAGAGCCGCGGCGACGACGCGATGCGGGCGCGGGCCATGGCCACCTTCGACCGCGCCTTGGCGATGCCGGCCCATGGCGCGAAGCACCAGATCGATCACCAGCACATTCGCGGGATGAAGGTCGACCCGTCGATGGCCTGCGAGTACAGTCGAGATGGCCAGCAGGACCTCGACCGCAAGAGGCTGGACAAGTAGTCCTTCCGAATAAGACGGTCCTTCGTCGGCAATGGTGCGCGAGGTGTATCGGCGCGAATCCGGCGGGGGTGGTACCCGTGCGGCCCCAAATCTAGGCGACCTGAGATTTGGAGAATTTTCTTCTTATGGCCTGGTTGCCATGGGCCGATGGAATCGCTACGTCTAGACCTACCGGTCGGTAGGTGTAGACCTACCGGTCGGTAGGGTGCCCCTCCGGCGGCCTGTCCAAGCCGCATCCTCCTTCGACGAGCCGTCTGTGACCGACGAACCCGACATCCGCCAGCGCATCCTCGGAGCCGCCCTGCGCTTGTTCGCGCACAAGGGCTACGGCTCCACGTCCGTGCGAGAGGTGGTGGAGGCGGCTGGGGTCACCAAACCGACGTTGTACTACTACTTCGGCGGGAAGGAAGCCCTGTTTCGAGAGGTGATCTCCTCGAAGCTGGGGGAGGGCGAGGCCCTCGTCGCCGAGGCGCTCGCCCAAGAGGGCTCCATCGTCGAGAAGCTCCGGCGGGCCTTCCGCAGCACCATGCAGGGCGCGATGGCCGACCCGGACGGCCTTCGCCTGATGTTCACCTGCTCTCTTCCGGGCAGCCGCGGGCAGCCCGAGGTCGATGTCATCGGGCGCCACATGCGCAAGATGGCCCCCCTCGAGTCCCTCATCGCCGCGGGGATCGCCTCCGGCGAGTTCCGCTCGGACGTCGACCCCCACATCGCCGTCGTCTCTCTGCTCGGCGCCGTCAACCTCCAGATCGTGGGCATCCTCCACGGCATGGAGGTCGACGTCGACGTGGTCGACCATCTCCTCGACATTTGGCTTCACGGAGTCGCCCCATGATGCCCCCCTTCTCTCGGCCCGCCCCCGGGCCGGTGCTCACCTTTGCGGTGATCGCCATGGCCCTGGCCACGCTCTCTGCCTGCGGTTCTGCGCCCTCGGAGTCGGCGAGCGCCGCCGTCGAGCGCACGCCACCGCCTTCTCGGGCGGTGCGGGTGGAGGTGGTGAAGCTGGAGTCCGGCTCGGCCTCCCTCGAGCTCGACCTACCTGGCGAGGTCACCGGAGAGCGCGACGCCAACCTCGCCGCGGCCAACGGTGGCTTCGTGGAGCGGGTCCTCGTGCAGGAGGGCGTCCGCGTCGAGAAGGGCCAGACGTTGGTGCGGGTCGACACTGCGCTCTATGGCGCTCAGTACGAGCAGGCCGAGGCCCAGCGCGACCAGGCCCAGGTGGACGTGGATCGGCTGGCGAAGCTCGGCGACCTGGGCTCGGACGCCCAGATCGCCACGGCCCGCACACAGCTTCGGGTGGCCGAGGCCAACCGCAAGCTCGCGGCCACTCGGCTCTCTCGAGCCAACGTGAAGAGCCCGTTCGCCGGCGTGGTCGCCTCCATCGGTGTGGAAGAGGGCGAGGCGGTGGGTCCGGGTGGGCCGGTCGTGCGCGTCGTCCAGCTGGATCCGGCCATCGTGACCCTGTCGGTGTCCGACCGCGATGTGGTCTCCCTCGCGCCGGGCCTCCCGGTGATGGTGACCACTTCGGCGTCGTCTGGCCGCCTCGAAGGCACCATCGTTCGGGTGTCCCCGGTCGCCGACGGCCGAACCCGGGCCTTTCCGGTGGAGGTGGAGGTCCCCAATGCCGACAGCGCACTCCTGCCCGGCATGATCGCCCGCGTGACGGCCACCCGAGCGCTGGTCGACGACGCGACCGTCATTCCCCAGGACTGGGTCGTCACCCTGGGCGACGAGCGTGGCGTCTTCCTCGCCGACGGCGACCTCGCCGCGTGGCAGCCCATCGAGCTGGGCGCCGTCATTCATGACCGCGTGGTGGTGACCAAGGGCCTCGAACCGGGGGCCAAGGTGGTCATCACCGGTCACCGAAACCTGGTGGACGGCGACCCCTTGATCGTGTCCCGCGAGGGCACCTGCTGCGCTGCGGGTCGCCCGCAGTACACGGAGTAGTCGATGCGTTCGGTCATCCGCTGGCTCGTGGATCACAGCACCACGGTGTACATCGCGGCGCTCTGCCTCTTCCTGTTCGGCACCCTCGCGTGGATCACGCTGCCCCGAGAGTCCTCGCCGGACATCACCATCCCTGTGGTGATCGTCAGCACGCCGTACTCCGGTGTGTCCCCGGCCGACGTCGAGAACCTCGTCAGCACCCCCATCGAGAACGAGCTCGCCTCCCTCCGCGGGATCAAGAAGCTCTCGAGCACGTCGGCGGAGGGGATCTCCGTGGTCGTGACGGAGTTCGAGCCCGACAGCAACATCGAAGACGCGCTGCAGCGGGTGCGGGATCGGGTCAGTCGTGCCCGGCCGAAGCTTCCTGCCGACGTCAAGGAGAGCAGCGTCCGGGAGATCAGCTTCTCGGACATCCCCGTGGTGCTGATCAACATCGCTGGACCGGCCGACGAGGAGCGACTGAAGCTGCTCGCGGAAGACCTCCAGGAAGAGATCACGCGGGTCGAAGGCGTGCTCGACGTGAAGCTGTCCGGTGGCAAGGAGCGAGAGGTCCAGGTCCAGGTCTTCCCTGAGCGGCTGGCCCACTACGGTCTGTCGTTGCGGGACATTGCCGGTGCCATCAGCGACGAGAACGTCAATATCCCAGGCGGCACCGTCGACCTCGACCGGGGCAACGTCCTGCTTCGGGTACCGGGGGAGTTCGAGGACCCTCGCGAGATCGAAGGGGTCGCCATCAAGCGGGTTGGCGACATGCCCGTGTTCGTGCGGGACGTGGCTCGGGTGGTCGACGGCTACGCGGATCGCGAGACCTACGCGCGCATGGCTGGTCAGTCTTCGGTCACCCTCGCGGTCACGAAGCGAGCCGGGGCGAACATCCTCGAGGTGGCCTCCGAGGTGAAGGTGCTGGCCGCCGAACACGCCGAGACGTGGCCCGAAGGGGTCTACTTCCGCGCGCTGGGCGACCAGTCCAAGCAGATCCAGTCTTCCGTCGACGATCTGCAGAACAACATCATCACGGCGTTGATCCTGGTGGTCGGCGTCATCGTGTTCTTCATGGGGGTGCGCCCGAGCCTGTTCGTCGCCATCAGCATTCCGCTGTCGATGTTCGGCGCCATGCTGGTGCTGCAGGCCCTTGGCTTCACCCTCAACATGGTCGTGCTGTTCAGCTTGATCCTTGCCCTGGGCATGCTCGTCGACAACGCCATCGTGGTCGTCGAGAACGTCTACCGACACGCGGAGATGGGCAAACCTCGACGGGACGCGGCCATCGACGGCACCAGCGAGGTCGCCGTCGCCGTGGCTGCATCCACGGCCACCACGGTGGCTGCCTTCTTCCCCCTGGTGTTCTGGGGCGGGATCATGGGCGAGTTCATGGGCTTCCTTCCGAAGACCGTGATCATCGTCCTCGTCATGTCGCTGTTGGTGGCGGTGGGCGTCTTGCCGACCATCATGCGGAACTTCATGCCTGAGCTGGAGGCCAAGGAAGGCGTCGACTTCGACGACCCCAAGCTGCGCGACGCCACCCTCGGCACGATGATGTCGGCGTACCGCACCGTCCTGCGGTCCTCGATCCGCTGGCGCTACGTGTCGGCGGGCCTGGGCTTCGCTTCGCTGGTCGGCACGTTCCTCATCTACATTCCCCTCAACCATGGCACCGAGTTCTTCCCGGAGACGCAGCCCGAGCGCGCCATCGTCGGCATCCGCCTGCCCGAAGGCACCGACGTGGAGACCACCGACGCGGTGGTCCGAGAGGTCGAGGGCATGCTGGCCGTCGAGCCGAACGTCGACACCTGGGTCGCAGAGTCGGGCGTGTCCGCTGGTGGCGATGCCCTCTCGGGCACGTCGACCCGGCCCAACGAGGCCCGCCTCACCGTGGACTTCCTTCCCGACCGCAACAACGTCAAGCCCGGCGAGACGGTTCGGGTGGAAGAGACCTTCCTGACGGTGGACCGCCTTCGGGCCATCACCCAGCAGATCCCCGGCACCCGCATCACCGTGGAGCCGGAGGCGCAGGGGCCCCCGGTGGGGGACCCGATCAAGGTGGAGATCAGCGGCGAGAACTACGACGAGGTGGGCGTCATCGCTCAGGCGGTTCGCCGCACCTTGGAGCAGGTGCCTGGTGCCACCGACCTGCGTGACGACTACGTGTTCGGCCGTCCCGAGCTGCGCCTGCGCATCGATCGGGGCGCCGCCAAGCGGGTCGGGGTCAGCACGGCCGCGGTGGGCGATGCCGTCCGCGCGGCCATCGCCGGCTCGGTGGCCACACAGCTCCGCGACGGCGAAGACGAGATCGACGTGGTGGTGGAGCTGGCCCCCGAGTTCCGCGAGGACATCCAGCAGGTGCTCGCGCTGCGCCTTCCGGGCCGCGAGGACACGTCCCCCGACACCTTCCCGGTGCCCATCAGCACCGTGGCTTCCTACGAGCTCGTGGGCGGCTCGGGCTCCATCCAGCACGTGGACCAGGACCTGGTGGTCACGATCACGGGCGACATCCTGGACGGCTTCAACGAGAACGAGGTGCGCGCGGCCATTCGCACGGCCCTCGATGAGTACGACCTGCCCGCCGACATGGGCTGGGCGATGACCGGCGCCAACCAGGAGCAGGAGGAAGCCATGTTCTTCCTGCTGCGGGCCTTTGCCATCGCGGTGTGCCTGATCCTGTTGGTCCTCGTGACTCAGTTCGACAGCCTGGCGATGCCCTTCATCATCCTCGCCACAGTGATTCTGTCCCTCATCGGGGTGCTCTGGGGCCTCCTGCTCACGGGGACGCCCTTCGGAATCATCATGACCGGCATCGGGGTCATCAGTCTCGCGGGGGTCGTCGTCAACAACGCCATCGTGCTGCTCGACTACGTGCAGCAGCTCATCGGGAGAGGACTCTCGGTGGCGGATGCCTTGGTGGAAGCAGGCCTGACGCGGTTCCGGCCCGTGGTCCTCACCGCGTTCACCACGGCCCTCGGCCTCATTCCGATGGCGGCGGGGGTCGCCATCGACTTCCTCAAGTTCAAGCTGATCCTCGGCTCCTCCTCCGCTCAGATGTGGGCTCCGATGGCGGTGGCCGTCATCTTCGGCCTGTCGTTCGCGACCGTTCTCACCCTGGTGATGGTGCCGACCATGTACAGCATCTACGACGACTTCCGAGGGCTTCCCGCGCGCATCCGCGGCATGCTCCGACGCCCCACGGCCGGCGAGGCTTCGGCCGCCGCGAGCGTGTTGTTGTTGTTGCTGCCGGTGCGCACCGAGGCCGTGACGCTGGACGAAGCCGTGCGGGCCGCAGAGCAAGAGAACCTCGAGCTGCAGCTGGCTCGGGAGCGTGTGGTCGAACAGAGCACCGTGGTCGGTCAGGCGTGGGCCGCCCTGTCGCCCCGGGCGTCCGTCGACGCGGCCTACGTGATCAACAACCAGGAGATCGTGGCCGACTTCGGGGACTTCGGCGGCATCTTCGACCAGCTGGGCCCCATCTTGCCCACGACGTTCGAGCCGCCCCCCGCCGGCGACCCCATCGTGGTGCAGCAGAAGGCGTTCTGGCAGGGGAACTTCAACGCCAGCATGCGCCTGTTCAGCGGCACGGCCGCACCCGGCCTGGCTGGGGCCTACAAGATCCGCGACGCGGCACAGGCGGACCTTCGGCGCATCGAGCAGCAGATTCGGGCGGGGACCACCGCCAGCTACTACGGCCTGCTCACGGCGCAGCAGCGACTCGTGGTGGCCGAGCAGGGCCTCGAGCTGGCGGAGGCCCAGCGCACCTTGGCAGAGCGGCAGGTGGACGCGGGCCTGGCCGATCGTCGCGCGACGGTGCAAGCCGAGCTCGCGGTGAGCCGGGCCCTCCGCGACATCGATGCGGCCAGGGAGGGGCTGGTGACCGCGGAGGAGGGCTTCCGCATCGGCACCGGCCTGGAGCCCAGCGCCCTCACCGTGCCCGAGCCGGTGGAGGTGCCCACCGATGTGGAGTCGGCCCTGGTGGAATCGCAGATCTACCGCCCGGACCTGCAGGCCAACGAGCTGCGCGCTGAGGCCGCCGTCTTCGAGCGCACGGGCCGCTACATGGACTTCCTTCCGGTGGTCGACGCGAACTTCGTCTACAGCTACACCGAGAACACGGGCTTCAACGACCAGAACTGGACGTGGCGCTTGGTGTTCCAGGGAACCTGGACCCTCTGGGACGGCGGATTCAGCTCCGTGGAGCGGTCGGCGGCGGCCTCCCGGGTGCGGCAGGCAAAGCTTCAGGAGGCCCTGTCCTCGCGACAGGCAGAGCGCGACGTGCGGGTGTCCTTCGAGGCCTTTCGCCGGGCCGGCTCTGCTTTCGACTCGGTGCAGAACGAGCTGGCCCTGGCTCGAGAGAACCTGGAGCTGGCGGAGCGCACCTACAGTGCCGGCTCGTCGAGCTGGCTGGAGCTGGAGCAGGCGAAGCTCCAGCTGCAGTCCACCGAGCTGGTGGCCCTGCAAGAGCGCATGAATCGCGACCTGGCAGCGGTCGATCTACTGGTCGCGACGGGGCGTCTCTGACCCTCTCGGGGGTGTGTTGCGTCTCACCCGCGTCCCTACCGCCGTGGGTTTTCCTGGCCTGCGGGCGGGGTTCGCCGCTACGCTTTGGGTATGAGCCAGGTCGAACACTCCCTCAAACAGCGCATGCAGCGGGTCCAAGCCCTGCATGACGGGGCGACGACGCCCGGGGAGCGGGCGGCCGCGGCCAGCGCCCTCGAGCGGCTCATGATGCGGCTGTCCGAGGTGCGCGCCAGCGACCCGGTCGCGTCCTTCGTGCGGGATCAGGTCACCCGTCTCGGCATCGATCGGGCGCCCGAGCCGCCTGCGGTGCCCCTCCCGTCGACCCAAGAGGTGTCGCGGGTCCTCATCCTGTGGGAGTCGGGGGACTGGACGACGGCCGAGGTGGCGACGTGGGCGTCTGCGCTCGTGGGCGCTGTCGACCTGCCTTCCCACCCCGACGCGCCGGGTTCCGTGCGGGCGGAAGTGTTGCTGCAGCTGGCCATGGTGCACCGCGTGCCGCTTCGCGCCCACCACGTACCGGCGATCCGTCGCTTCCTTCGCACGCGCGCCTGGGACGGCTGGTTCGCCCTGCTGGCCGAGGTGGCCGCGGGGAGACGCGTCCCCGAGCCCGCGTGAGGGCTCCGTGGCCCTTTCGCCACCCCCCGTCTCCGTGATAGTGAGAGGTCATGAGCACCATCCTTCGCACCGCTGCAGTCCTTGCCCTCGCCGTCGCCTCCACAGGCTGCAAGGAGTACTTCACCGTCGACGAAGCCTGCCATCCGGATGGCAAGTTCCGTGGAATGGACATCGACACGCTGCAAGCTGGCGAGGTCGCGGCGATCGACCGCATGAACTGCTACCGGCGGCTCGTCGGCTTCGAGCGCTTTGGCGTGCACGACTCGCTTCAGCAGTCCGCCGAGAACGTGGCGGCTTATGTCGTGCAGAACCCCGACATCTATGGTCGCTCGAACAACGAGCTCACCTACCTGCTGCAGGAAGGGGCGCGCCCTGGCTTCAGCGGCACCGAGATCTGGGAGCGGCTCGACGTCGCGGACTACTCGATCCCGGATGCGTCGGCGATTCGGGCCTACCAGTTCATCGGCATCATCCCGGGCGCCGAAGTCAGCGGGGCCGAGGTCGTCGACGACATCATGATGCGGCTCCACTGGGGCCAGGAGGCGGTGATCAGCCCGTCGCCGTACGACGTGGCCTACACCGAGAGCAAGCTGGACGCCTCGTGGTGGGAGGGGGCCAACCTGAACCCGTTGGACTACCCGGTCATACCCACCACCGGCACGTTCTTCTACATGGTGGTGATGAGCCAGTCGCCCCCGTCCGAGGGCGCGGGCGAGACGCCGGTGATCTTCCCGAAGCGCAACCAGGAAGGCGTGCCTCTTTCCGGGCCGTTGGCCTACGACCGCTACCTGCCTGACATCAACGTCGACGGCGTGGTCGACTCGCTCGATGCCACGCAGCTGTCGTACCCCATCACCCTCGGCTACACGTCCTCGCTCAACCCGACGGGCAGCACGGGCGTGACCCCGTTCGACCTCGTCATCACGAGCGCCACCATCGATGGCCCCAATGGCCCGCTCGAGACGGTGTGGGCGAGTCCTGGGGAGTCGGAGCCGGTCAGCAGCCGTCTGAACCTGGTGACGGGCATCTACAGCTACTGGGCGGGCGGCATCTACGCGACCGAGCCCTTCCAGCCCAACACGGCCTACCGGCTCTACGTCGACATCACGACCGTCGACGGTCCCTCGTCCCACAACCTCTCGTTCACCACCGGCTCATCCGACTCGGTGGGCGGGCGCAACACGGCGGCCACCACCTCGCGGTCCCTTCGCGGTGCTCAGGGCTCGTCGCCCCGGGCTCTGGATCTGCGTGGGGTCGGCGGTCGCGTCGACGTGCGCTGAGGATGGCCAGGGCGCGGCGCGATAGGGCCCGCCCATGACCGCCCAGATCGCCTTCCTGTTGCTCACCCACCTCGGGGCCGCGGTGCCCTTCGGGGTCGTGGTGACCACGCTGTTCGGGGGCGACGTCGACATTCGGGCCGAGGGCTCGGGGAACATCGGCGCCACCAACGTGGTGCGCCTCTACGGCTGGAAGCTCGGCGGCTGGGCCCTGGCCCTCGACGTGCTCAAGGGCTTCGTGCCCGTCCTGTTGGCCCGTCTGCTCTGGCCCGAAGCTGGCGTGCTGTGGTGGGGCTTGGTGGCCCTGTGGGCCTTCCTCGCCCACTGCTTCCCGGTCTACCTCGCCTTCCGCGGAGGCAAGGGGGTCGCGACGGGGGCCGGCGGCCTGCTGGCCCTCTCGCCCCACGTGACAGTCCCTGCGGTGGGGGTGTGGGTCACGTTGGTGGCGGTGACGGGTCGGTCGAGCCTCGCTGCGCTGGGATCGGTGATCTCCGTCGTGGTGCTCGCGTGGTTCCTGATGCCGGAGCTGCTTCCAGTGGTGGCGGCCCTCGCGCTGGGCATCGTGGCCACCCACACGCCGAACATCCGGCGCTTGGTGCGCGGGGAGGAGAAGCAGGTCGTCAAGCCGGTCCGATGGGCCCGGGGGAGCGAGGAGCAGTCGGACGCTCGAGCGGTGCTGGCCCAGGGTCCGGGAGGCGGGGTGGCGGCGCCAGGTGTGTGGAAGGAAGCGGAGGACCCCCTCGCCGTCGAGGAGTGACGAAGGGGAGGGTCGGGTCTCGGGTTCCCCGCGTACGCGCTGGTTACCAGGCCGACCCTGTGGAGGACTCCATGCCGTACGCTCGTCATCGCCGGGCCGCCGTCGAGGCCGTCATTGCTGCCAGCCACCTCTGCCGTGCCGTCCAGGCTCGGCTCGTCGCCGGCACCACCCTCGAGAAGGGCGACAAGAGCCCGGTGACCGTCGCCGACTTCGGCGCTCAGGCGGTCGTGTCGCACCTGCTGGGCGAGGCCTTTCCCAACGTCCCCCTGGTGGGCGAGGAAGACGCCGAGGCCCTTCGTGAGGCTGGCAACGAGGCCCTCAAGGACAAGGTCCTCCTGGGGGTCGAGTCGGTGCTGGCGGGCCTGACGGAAGCGCAGGTGCTCGGCGCCATCGATCGCGGCACCTACGAGGGCGGCGGCGAAGGCCGACACTTCGCGCTCGATCCCATCGATGGGACCAAGGGCTTCCTGCGGCTGGACCAGTACGCCGTGGCCCTCGCCCTCATCGAAGACGGCAAGGTCGTGCTCGGGGTGCTCGGCTGCCCGAACATGCCGGTGGACGCGGCGGAGCCGGACGGTGCCAAGGGCTGCATCTTCGTGGCCGTGAAGGGGGAGGGGGCGGTGATGCGCACCCTCGACGACCCGATGGAGCACCCCATCCAGGTCGACAGCGCCTCGGACTTCGGGTCGGTGCGCTTCTGCGAGTCGGTCGAGAAGGCCCACACCAACCAGTCCCACTCGGCCCTCGTCGCCGAGAAGCTGGGCATCACGCTGCCGCCGTTCCGCATCGACAGCCAGTGCAAGTACGCCGCGGTCGCTCGGGGGGATGCGGCGGTCTACCTGCGCCTGCCGACCATGGAGGGCTACGTCGAGAAGATCTGGGACCACGCGGCGGGCTGGGCCGTGATCACCGAGGCGGGCGGGCGAGTGACGGATTGTCGCGGCGAAGAGCTGGACTTCTCTGTCGGCCGCGGTCTGTCGAACAACACGGGCGTGATCGTGACCAACGGGCCGCTCCACGACGAAGTGGTCGCCGCGGTGCGGCAGGTTCTCGACTTGTAGGAACACCCTCCCTCTGGCCAGCCCCGCCGCGCCGACCTGTCGGTGCACGTGGCGCCCGCCGGCAGGCGCTCCCTGCGGATGGTTCGCGGCTAGAACCCTGGTGGGCTGAGCACGTCGAGCAGCTCGCTGTGCACCCGCCGGAGCAAGGCGCGTAGGTCGTCACGGCGGGGCGACGGGTCGATCGTCGCTTCCAGCACGGCGCGCATGGCGTCGGCTCGGTCCGGGTGGAAGGCCGCGAACAAGGCGTAGCAGGGCCACAGGTCCCGGGTGTACTGCCGGTGTTCGTGGGCATGGACCTCCAGGCCGGCCCGCACGACCGCCTTGCCGATCCAGGTGGTGGCCCCCGCCACGTCGTCATCGGCGGTGTCCAGCGGGTCGTCGAGGAGCTCCGCGACGCGCTTGGCCACGTGGAGGCAGTGTCCGAGGGTTTCGCTACCGGGACGCACCCGCGGCAGGGTGGGGATGAGGTCGGTGCCGTGCACGCAGGCCGCGGTCGTGGCGAGGAGCATGCGGGCGAAGGCGGCGTCGGGTTGCTGGAGGCGGGTCAAGCCGGTGTGGCACAGCTCGATGTCGGTGGCCGCAGGGAATCGGGCCGTGAGGGCCTCGGCGTCGTACCCGTCGACGTGCACCCGCGGCCCATCCGCCGCCTCGTCGTGCACCAAGGCCCAGGTGTCGAGGTCGCTGATCCCGGGGACGAAGCCGCCGAGCACGGCGGAGCCCCGCACGTAGACACTGTGGAGGCGCTCGCCGTGCCGTGCCTGGTAGGCCGCCACGCATTCCAACCGGACCGTCTCGCTGCGCTCGAAAGTCCCCTTGGAATCCTACTTGTTGCGCGGCCCAAGGGCCGCTTGCCGAGAATCCCGCTAGGCTCGCCCTCCGATTCGCCCCTGAGAAGCAAGCTTCTCAAGCGAATCTCGGGCTCACCGTCGCGGGATTCCACGACGGCCGGGCGCAGGGCCTCGGGGATGCGGGTCGGATCGGCGTCGTTGCGGAGCGTGCCGTCGGGGTGCTTGGGGAGCAACCGACCGGACGGGCGAACCACCGTCAGTCCTTCTCGATGTGGAACTCGACCCGGCGGTTCTTGGCGCGGCCACCGGGGGTGCGGTTCGTGTCGATGGGCTTGGTCTCGCCGTAGCCTTGGCTGGTGAGGCGGCTGCGCTCCACGCCCTGGCTCTCGATGTAGACCCGCACGGACTGGGCGCGCTCCTCGGAGAGCTTCATGTTGGCGCTGTCGGCGCCTTCGGCATCGGTGTGCCCCTCGACGCGCAGCCGCATGGTGGGGGCGTCCTTGAGGACCTGCACGACATCGTTGAGGACCTTGAGCGAGCCTGGCTCCAGGGTGGCGGAGCCCGTCTCGAAGCCGACGATCTCCTTGATCTCGACGCGGGTGTTGGTCACCTTCACGCTGCCTGGGGGCACGTCGGGGCAGCCGTCTTCGTCGAGGTAGTCGTTCTTGGTCTCGGGCTCGGTGGGGCAGCGGTCGTTGGCGTCGGCGATGCCGTCTTTGTCGCCGTCGGCCAGGGGGCAGCCATCCTTGTCGCGGTCGCCAGCGACGTTGGGGCACTGGTCGTAGAGGTCGGGGACGCCATCGAGGTCGTTGTCGGGGTCGGGGCAGCCGTCTTCGTCGTCCCAGTTGTCGATGTCTTCGGCGACGACGGCGCAGGCGTCGCGGATGTCAGGCACGCCGTCCTGGTCGTTGTCGGGGTCGGGGCAGCCGTCTTTGTCTTGGAAGCCGTCGATGTCTTCCGGGTCGTTGGGGCACTTGTCGACCACCTCCACGATGCCGTCGCCGTCGCTGTCTTCGCTGGTCTCGGGGCAGCCGTCGAGGTCGTTGTGGCCGTCGAGGTCCTCGGGGTCGTCGATGCAGGAGTCGTCGTTGTTGAGGATGCCGTCGCCGTCCTCGTCGCCGTAGGGGTCGACGTCGCGGCAGCCGTCTTCGTCGCGGTCGCCGTCCATGTCTTCCGGCTCGTTGATGCAGCGGTCGACGATGTCGGGGATGGTGTCCTTGTCTTGGTCGACGCCGCCGCAGGGGGTGGCCTGATCGAGTGCGGCGATCGCGAACTCTTTGGAGATCGCGGCATGCTGTTCGGCGCGGCGCACGAAGCCCTGATGAAGCTCGATGCGGGAGAAGTCGAGGTGGGCTTGGGCGGTGGCCAGCTTCTGGGGGGCGCACAGGGGGCCATACACCTTGTGGGCGGCCGAGATGGTGCTCTGGGCCTCGTCGACGCTGGTGCGCACGAGGCGGGGCTGAGCGCAGCCCGCGAGCAGGATCACCAGGAGGAAGCGGCTCACTGGGGCGTCCCTGTGTCGCCGATCGTGCCGTCATCGGCCTTCGGTGCTGGTTCGGGTGGGGGGTCGCCGACCTCGATTTCGTCTTCGTCCTCTTCGATCGCGAAGGGATCCGGCTCGGGCTCGGGCTCGGGCTCGGGCTCGGGTGCTTCGGTCTGCGGGCCCCCCCCGGGGATCGTGTCGGGGTTGGACTCCTTCAGCCAGTCTTCGTCCGGGGCCGGCGTGGGGGCGGCCTTCGGCGCGGGGTCGGGGGCGGTGGCCTCCGGGAGCACGAAGTCGTCGAGGTTGATGTCGGTACGGCCGCGCTTCTCCACGAAGATCACGGCCCGGTCGGACCACTCCGCGGACTGACGGGCCAGCGCGTCCGCGATGCGGAACTCGCTGTAGCCGGACTCTTCCTGGGCTTTCTCCAGGTAGAGCCGAGCCATCGTGTACTCGTACGCCGCGATGTCCTCAGCGCCCTGCGTTTCCGCACGGGACAGAGACTGTTCCGCGTTGACGATCTGAATGGACGCCTTGGCTGCCGTGCACCCGGCCAACCACACGACCAGAGCAATGGGGACGTGCCTTCGCATCGCGGCATTTCCACACGGGACGACGACGCCGTCAAGCGCTTTGTCCCCGGGCCCCGTTCCTGCAGTAGGATGGGGCCCTCCACCCCCCCACTCCCGGAACACTGCTTGGAGCATCGACTCCCCATCGCTGCGCGGTGGTCTCTCTACGCGCTCGGCGCCGTGGAAGGCCATCGGGTGCGCCGCCCGCGAGATCCCGTGGCGGCGTGGCTGCTGCGTCGGCACCCCAAGCTGTTGCCGACCTTCGCCGCCCCTTCGATCCTGTCGATGATTCGGGCGCGCACGACCATCGTGGACCAGCTGATTGGGATGGAGCTCGACCGCGCCGGGGACGGGGAGCTGACCTACTGGTCGCTCGGGAGCGGGTTCGACGCACGGTGGTACCGGCTGAAGTCGTTGCTCCAGGGTCGGCTGCGTGCCCACCACGAGGTCGACGAGCCGGAAGTGATCGCATTCAAGGATCGCGTGCTGTCCTCGTCGTCGTTCGCGGGGCACTGGGACACCGTGCTTCGAGAAGGGGTGGCGGAGGCCCAGTGGACGGTGCCCCCCCACGATGGCGCGCTGTTGGTGAACCTCGAGGGCGTCTCGGTGCGGCTCGGGGTGTCGGGCACGAAGGATCTGCTGCGGCGCCTGCGTCGGGACGCGCCCACCGCCACGGTGATCCTCGACCTGCCGGGGATCCTGCAGGCCCAGACGGCCTCGGGCCGTGCGGCCGCGGTCGGGTCGGCTCGTTCTCGCTGGATGTCGGCGGCCGCTACGGGGGCGGCGTGCATCACCACGAAGGACCTCGGTCACCTAGGCTGGAAGGTGGTCGACGATGTGTGGAGCGCGGCTCGCCCCGAGCTGCGGGCCCCGTCGGGGATGCCCATCTGCTCAGGGGTCGAGGCGCTTCGGGTGGTACGGCTCAGGCCCCTCGAGGCCTGAAGCACACGGCCCCAACTACATGAAGGACCGGCGCCCGGCGCGGGTCGACTCGAGCTCGGTCATGCAGTCGATGCAGTGGGTGGCCGTGGGACGGGCCATCAGTCGACGCTCGGTGATCTCGTCGCCGCAGGCCACGCACTCGCCGTACTCACCGGACCGCACCCGAACGAGGGCATGCTCGATGTCGCGGATGATGCGACGGTCGTGGTCGTGCATCCGCAAGGCGAGGTCGCGGTCGGACTCTTCGCTGGCGATGTCCGTGGCGTCGCCGCCCGTGTCCCGCTCGCCGGTGAGCTCACCGATCGCCTGGCCAGACTTGGCCATCAACGCGGTGCGGCGCGACTCGAGTAGCTCTTTGAACACATTGAGCTTCGCTGCATCCATGTCTCTCTCCAACCCTGGGGGCCCCGGTGCGTCCGGGACGTATACGTGAATGGTCGACGTCCGCATCGGTCACCGTGCGTCGACAAGGCACCGCGGCGGCAGTAGGAGGCTCGCGCCCAGCCCTCGCGGCCGGCCCTTTTACTAGGGATGTCGATGTCGAGCAAGCTTCATTCCAACTTCGTCGTCGCGGGCCTCCTCCTTGGGTTCTCGGTCGACGCATGGGCTGAGCCCGAGGTCCTCGGGGCAGATCTGGCCGCTCAGGGGGGGGTGAGCCTCGCGGCCGACACGAGCAATGCGTCGATCACGACCAACCCCGGACTGTTGGCGCTCAACCAGCGCTACGACTTCTCGGCGCAGTTTGGAGTGGGGCCTTCCACGGGCCTGCACTGGGCCGCAGGGGGCATGGACGGTCGCACCTCCAAGGCCGTGGCGCTCGGCTTCATGTACGCAGGCGATCGCTACGAGCCAGCCCTCGCCACCTCGGACCTCCCCGGCTTCTGGCCCGTCGGCGAAGACATCCCCAACATGAAGCGGCAACATGACTTCGTGCTGGCTCTCGCGACGCCCATCGTGCGGGATCGCCTCTCAGTGGGGCTCGGCGGCTACGTCACGGTCTTCAACAACGATCGCGACGGCAAGGGCACCACCGGCAACCTCGACGCGGGGCTCGGTTGGAAGGTGTCCGACTACGTCACGGTGGGTGCGTCGGGCAACAACCTGCTCCCATTCGACCCGTTGTCCGAGCGGCCGCTGACGGCCGGAGGCGGCGTGCGGGTGCACGGGCCGCTGGCCGCCATCGAGGTGGATGGGGGCTACCTCGACGAGAACGGGAAGGGGCCTCCGGCCTTCGTGGCCGCCGGCGGCGAGCTCGCCCCGGGTGGCGCCCGCATCCGTGGGGGCTACCGCTTCGAAGGTGCGGCACAGCAGTCGGTGATCACCGCGGGCCTCGGTGTGTTCAGTGAGGGTGGTGCCCTCGAGTACGGGATCGACATCCCTGTGGGCGCCGGGTGGGGGGCCTTGTCCCACGTGATCGGCGTGCGCTTCGGGGCTCCTCCCGGCATCAACCCGCCGGAGTGAGGGCCCGTTGACGGGCTCCATGTACGTGCAGGTGGCCGTGGCGCGGCCGTTCACGGGGTTGCTCAGCTACGCGGTGCCCGCGGGTCTCGTGCTGCGCCGCGGGCACGTGGTGCTGGTGCCCCTCGGTCGGGTTGCCGAGACCGGCTACGTCATCGACGGCGTCGACACCCTCGACTTCGACCCGGCCAAGGTGAAGCCGGTGAGCCGGCTCCTCGACCCCCATCCCGCGTTCGACGACATCCAGCTCCGTTTTTTTCGTTGGATCGCCGACTACTACAAGGTCCCCCTCGGGATGGTGATCCAGACGGCGCTGCCGTCTCAGATCCGCGCCAAGGTGATGCGGGTGCTGCACCCGACCACCGGCGGGATCGAAGCCATCAGCCGGCGAGAGGTGGACGGAGAGCTGGCGCTGTTGCTGCGGGAGGTGATCCGTCGTCCGGGGTTGACCCGTCGCGGCCTGGTGCGACGCGTCGCCCAAGAGCTCGACAAGAAGTCGGTGGAGCGTGGGATCGACGGACTCGTTCGCAAGGAGTTCGCGGCCTGGGAGGACAAGGAGGTCGGCGGGCCGAAGGGGCAGGTGTCGACGGTGGCACGAACCGATGCCGCTCGCCCCGAGCGCGTGGGAGGGCGCCAAGTGGAGCTGCTGGACCGCCTCGAGGCCCACGGCGGCGTCATGGACCGCAAGGCCCTCCTCGAAGGGCAGCCGAGCTCGGCGGGCAGCTCGCTGAAGCGGCTCGAGGGGCTGGGCCTCGTCGCCTTTGGGGAGCGGGAGCAGCGGGACCTGCTCGACGACGCGCCAGCCCTCGGCGCGTCGGTGCCCCCCAACCTGAACGCTCACCAGCGGGCTGCCCTCGACGTACTCACCGCCGACGAGGCAGACGGGGCCTACCTGCTGTACGGGGTCACGGGGGCAGGCAAGACCGAAGTGTTCCTCGGCGCGGCGGCGGCCACCTTGGCCCGGGGCCGCCAGGTGCTGGTGCTGGTGCCCGAGATCGGCCTGACCCCGCAGCTCGTCGGTCGGTTCAAGGCCCGCTTTGGTCAGGCCGTGGCCGTGCTCCACTCGGGCCTGACGGGGGCGCAGCGGCTCGCGGCGTGGCGCCGCATCCGTGCCGGGGAGGCTCAGCTCGCGGTCGGGGCGCGCTCCGCCTTGTTCGCCCCGTTCCACGACCTCGGTCTCATCGTGGTCGATGAGGAGCACGACGACTCCTACAAGCAAGACGAGGGCGTGCCATACTCGGCGCGGGACCTGGCGGTGGTGTGCGGAAAGCTGCGCCATTGCCCGGTGATCTTGGCCTCGGCCACCCCGAGCCTGGAGTCGTGGCACAACGCCCGCCAGGGCCGCTACACGCTGCTGCGGCTGCCGGAGCGGGCCACGGCACGTCCCGTGCCCACGGTGGAAGTGGTCGACATCTCTGGGCCGAAGGGGGAGGGGCCTCGGCCGCTGCTGGCCCCCGTGGTGGAGCAGGCGCTGCGGGACACCTTCGCCCGAGGAGGCCAGGCCATCGTGCTGTACAACCGCCGGGGCTACGCCACGGTGGTGACGTGCACGGCCTGTGGGGCGTCGTACGAGTGCCCGAACTGCGGGGTGGCCATGACCCTCCACCGGCAGGCGGCCCGGGTCACCTGCCACTACTGCGCGCTGTCGCTCCGCTACAACGGGGTGTGCCCGGTGTGCCACGCGCCGGAGATGGAGGAGGCCGGGAAGGGGACTGAGCAAGTGGAGGAGGGGCTTGCGGCCTTGTTCCCCCACGTGGCCATCGCCCGAATGGACGCCGACACCACTCAGGCGCGAGGGTCCCACCACCGGATCCTGACCGACTTCCGGGAAGAGAAGACTCAGCTCCTCGTCGGGACGCAGATCGTCGCCAAGGGCCACGACTTCCCCGGGGTGCACACCGCGGTGGTGATCAGCGCAGACCGAGGCTTCCGCATGCCCGACTTTCGCGCGGCCGAGCGGACCTTTGCCCTGCTGGTGCAGGTGGCGGGTCGTGCGGGCCGCGGGGACGTGCCAGGTCGGGTGTTCGTGCAGACCTACAAGCCGGATCACTACGTGCTCACGCACCTCGACGACCCCGAGGCCTTCGTGGAGGTGGAGCTGCGGCTGCGCCACACCCTGGGCTACCCGCCAACCACGCGGATGTGCCTGATCCGCCTCGACGGGGTGAACCGCCGGGCGGTGCTTGGGGCGGCGGAGGAGCTGGGTCTCGACCTGCGGGCCGCGGCGCGTGGGCTGCCGGACAAGGTGAAGGTGGGCGTGCTGGGGCCTGCCCCTGCTGCGATGCCCCGGCTGGTGGGCCGTTGGCGCTTCCAGTTGGTGCTCAGGGCCGGGGGGGCAGGCCCGCTCCAGCGCTTCCTGGAGGCGCAGCTGCCTCGGCTGAAGAAGGCGGGACGGAAGGGTGTACGGGTGGCCTGGGACGTGGACCCGCGGCACGTGATGTAGAGAACGTCAGGGGCCGCTCGGGGAGGGTGCGACCCGGCGGTCCGCACCGCCTTGGGCGTCAGGTCGCCCAGGCCTCCATCGGCACCTTGGCGGCGAAGCCGAGCACCACGGGCCCAGTGGCCAGGGCCGACGGCAGCGGCCGCCAGCCTCGGGCCAACCGGTCTTCCAGCAGCGCATCGGGCGTGGGCATCTCGGACCAGACGGCGACCGCCGTCACGCCGGCGTTTCAGGTGGTGTCGTAGACCAGCCACAGCCCGTCGGGCAGGGGGAGGAGCAGGTCGAGGGTGAACTCGTCCATCTGCACCACATCGTGGAGCTCCAGTGCTTCTGCGAGCGCGGCCCGAACGACGTCCTCGGTGGTGCGCTGGGGTGCGAGCCAGGCCTCCAGCGCCGAGAGGCGGTCGGTCGCGATGGTGCCGACGGGACGAAGGGCCATGGGGTGCCGTAACGGCGAGTCCACATGGCACGCCCGTCAGAGGCGCAAGAGCTCGTCTTCGTCGATCCAGCCCTCACGCTCGAGCTGCTCCATCTCGTCTTCGAGGTCGGTGGGCTTCTGTCGGGTCGTCAGCACGGTCATGGTGACGCCGAAGGCGGCGTACTGGCGGTCGACACCGCTCATGCCGTCGGCGTCGCGCGGCTCCCACTGGGTGGCGACTTCGCCCCATCCCCCCAACAACACGCTGCTCTGCTCTTCGAACCAACCGAGGCCGAGGCTGGCCTCCGCACTGACCTCGTGGCGAACCTGGTTCTTCACGTCTCGCTGGTGGCGGTTCAGCGATCGGGCCAGGCCTTCGGCGTGGGCGAACACTCCGAGCCGACCGACGGCGCGACCGGTCACCCGCACGCCGGGACCGATCCCTGCGGCGAAGTAGTGCTTGAGCGTCCGATCGGCGTCGAAGTCGGTGTTGGAGAAGCCGAGCAGCGTCAGAACCGAGGGCGAGTAGAGCTGGATCTGAAGGTCGGCGACGTCGATGTAGGTCCAGGTGCTGTCCCACTGGCCGCCGAGCAGGGCGAGGTCGAAGCCGTCGCCGAGCACGGGCCGAACCCGCAAGCTGGCGAGGCCGGACTCCAAGCGCAGCTGGTCGACCTGAAGGACCCCTTGACCATCGACGAACAGGCGCGCGTCGAACTCCCCATCGGTGGCCAGGTTGGCCAGCTCTCCGTCCTCCCACTGGGCGGAGCTCATGCCGACCCGCACACCGTTGAAGGGGCCTCCGGCCGGCGTCTGGAAGAGGGGCTCCAGGGGCTGGCTCGCCACGACGGGGGCGTAGGCCCCGGCGGACAACCATAGGGCAATGGCGGCGCTGCTCTCGATCATGTCCGTTCCATCCAGGTGCCGGTGTCGTGCACGATGGCGCGCGACAGGGACCCGGGCACCTCTACCCCGTCCCAAGCGACCACCTCGTGGAGCACTGCCCCAGCTGGCACCCGGGCCCCGGCGCCAATCACGCAGTGGGAGAGTCGGGCCCCGGGTTCGATCACGGCCCCCTTCCCGATCCACACGGGCCCCAAGACCCTCACGTCGTGGGGCAGCTTGCCGAACACGGTGCCCATCCGTCGACCGGACGCGGCTCGCTCGAAGGGATCGATCGCCAGCGTCACGTCGTCCCGGAGCACCGAGAGGTTCGCCTCGAGGTAGGCGAGGGGGTCGCCGGCATCGAGCCAGACTCCGTCCTCTCGCACGGCGCCGACCTTCCGTTGCGGCACGAGGGTCTGGTAGGCGCTCCGCACGATGCAAGCGAAGCCGTCCGGCACCCAGGCGAGAGCAGCCCGGTCGAGGGCATGGATTCCGGTGAAGTGTGTGTCGCGCTGCACCTCGCCCTCGGCGGGGGCGTCCGCGAGGGACACGAGCTGCACCACGGTCTGGGTGGCGTCTGCCGCCACCACCCCGTACCGCTCGGCGTCGTCGGACGGTCGCAGCACCATGGCGGCCCCGCCTGGGCGTACCTGGGCGGCCAACGCTGCGAGGTCGAACGCATGGAGGACGTCGGCGTTGAGCACCACAAACCGCTCCGCGAGACGGTCCGCCACGGCCTTCAGGCCGCCACCCGTGCCCAGGATCTCCGGCTCCTCCAGGTGCACCTGCACCCGGCATCCCTCGTGCGTCCCCGTCCATGCATCGAGCTGCTCGCCTAGGTAGTGGGCGTTGACGATGACGTCGGTGAAGCCGTGCTCAGCACACAGGGCGAGGCTGTAGGCGAGGGCGGGCACGCCGCACACGGGTACCAGCGGTTTGGGCCGATCGAGGGTCAGGGGACGGAGTCGTGTGCCGAAGCCGGCGGCGAGAACGAAGGCAGTGGCGGGCATCGTCGGGGGCTCCGGGAGGTGGGACTCGGGCGAGGAAGTCGGCAGGAGAATCGCGCTGGGCCTGTTGTGCTGCGCCCTCTACGAGTATGCTAGCGCCCGACGGCCGCCAAGAAGGGCGGCGGGTGCGTTTCCGGAGGCCCATCGATGTCTGCCATGTTCGTAGCTCTGACCTTCCTCCTCGGCTGCGCCGAGGCGCCGGTCTACCAGAACATCACCGGGGTCACCATCCACACCCAGACCGCCTCAGGCACGTCCCGCAAGCCGGTCGAGGGGAAGAAGCTCGTCGAGGCCGCGCGGTGTCTCTACACCACGGAGAACATCGATCAGTCCCAGGCGAGCGATGAGCTGCTCGGGTCGATCTACATCCTCGAGGTGAAGGATCAGTTCGGCGACCGGATGTTCGAGATGTTCACGAGCGAGAACCTGAAGGGCAACAAAGGCCGCTACTACCGCAACACCTGCATCTACGGTGTGCTCGAGAGCTCTCGCTAGCCTGGAGGCGCGGGCCACCGTCCTCGCGGTGGCTGGACCACGTCGCTAGCGGCTGCGCCAGTCGCGCACGAGGCGTGCCCCGAGCTCTGCGCTGGCCGCCACGCCGAGTTGGCCCCACCACCAGCCACCGAACCGTACGCGGGGGTGGACTTGGTCGAGCAGGCGCAGTCTGCGGGCAAACCCGACCGGATACTGCGGGATCAGGGCGCGGTTGACCTCGGCAAAGAGGGGCTGGCCCGTGATCCCTTGCACGTCGCGAAGGAGCTGGCGCGCGTGGGTGATCAGCGCGTCGTCGGGACGCTCGGCAAGCTCTGGGGCCCGGGTGCCGCCCACCATGAGACGGATGAGGTGCTTGCCCGCGGGCGCGTGGGTCGGGAAAGTGCCGCTGACCCACAGGCACCCCAGCGCGTCGGACCGCTGCCCGCTGTGGACGAGCCACCCGAAGCCCTCCAGACCGTTGGGCACCTGGTCGCCGTCGTAGGCGAGGTGGATGGCCGCAAGGGGGGAAGAGGGCATGTCGTCGAGCCATCCCTGGGGCACCCCCGGGAGGAGGGGGCGCACCACGTGCTGGGGCACGGTGATCAGCAGTTGATCGTGCACCTCGGTGCGGCCGCCGGCTCGCACCGTGACCTGCGTGCGCTCGGGCTCGATGGCGTCGACGGGCGTGCCGGTGCGCACGGCGTCGCCGAGATGTGCCGCGAGGGTCTCCGTGAGGGTGCCGATGCCCCCTTCCACGCTGAACGTGCCCTTGGGCAAGCCATGGGGGGGGGCCGTGCGGTTGCGCATCACGCCGCGGACCATGGAGCCGTGATCTTGCTCGTAGCGGACCCAGGCTGGGAACGCGCTTCCCACCTCGATGCGCTTGGGATCCCCACCGAAGATGCCGGCCATCATCGGATCGGCCAGCGCAGCGGCGGCGCGAGGGCCGATCCGTCGGCTGAGGAAGTCGTGCACCGTCTCTTCCCCGGCGGCGCGTGCGGGGCGGCGGAAGGGCTCCTGCATCATGCGGAGCGTGCCTCGCTTGCCGACGCCTGGAATCGAAAACAGCTCACGGGGTCCGTTGGGCAGGGCCGTCAGCTCGCCCTCGTGGAGCAGGTAGCGAGCGGAGGCGGCATCGGATGCCGGCACGATCCGGTCGGCCAGGCCCGCGTCCACGAAGAGCTGGTAGACGTCACGGCTTGCGCCTCGCACGCTGCCAGCCCCTTGCTCGAGGACGAAGCCGTCTCGGTGCTTGCTGTGCACCACGCCGCCGATTCGCTCTCGTCCTTCGTAGACCACCACGTGGTGGCCGGCCTGCTGCAGGGAGAAGGCCGAGGCGAGTCCGGACAGGCCGCCCCCGAGGATCCCGATGTTCAACGCCATCCTCCTCGGCGCCCGGTGCGCTCGCGCAGGTACGCCTCGATGTCGACAGGGGTGAAGTCCTGTTCGTCTGGACCCCCGTACCACGTGCGGAGCAGGGACTCGAAGTGGCCGTTGCACAGCACGAGGGGGGTGCGGACGCGCCGCAGCGAGGCGATGGCGTCGGAGATGCGCATGTTGCGGTGGAGGTGGAGGTAGGCGGCCACCGCGAGGCCGCTGCGGTTGAGGCCTGCGTGGCAGTGCCAGTAGGTGGGCTCCGATCCGGCGTAGAGGTCGGCCGCCTCCAAGAAGCGCTCGAGCTGGGCCTTGGCGGGGGCCATGTCGGCATCCTGCACGTCGAGCAGTGGCATCGTGTGCACCACGCGCCCGAAGGCCTGGCCTGGCGGGTGCACACCGCAGAGGTTCATCACCACCCGTGCTGGAACTTCTTCGTAGTCTCGCGGTAGCTCCCCCATGAACAGGGGGACAGGACCGTCGGACACCAGGTGATAGTCCAGCTCGTCGTACATCTCCCCGAGGTATCCGGGGACACCAAGGGCCGCTATGGCACGTCACCACCGGGCGACGGCCAGCCCGTCGGGCTGTCGAAAGAAGCCGACGTCTTCCCTGGGGTCAGGGGAAGAGGGGGACCTGGACGCTGGGGCCGGGGTCGATCACGTCGCCCTGGGCTTGCGCGTCGCCGCTGGTGAATGCGCTGGCGAGGAGCCAGGCCACAGAGAGCAGCAGGAAGCCAGTGAAAAGCGGCGAAGTGGAGGCGGTCTCTTCGTGCTGGACGGTGAGCGAGCGAGCCATGGGGGACTCCGGGGAAGCGGGGGACGTGGGGAGGGGCGCCAGAACGGCCACCCGACGGTACCACGGGGTGCACGGCGCGTGCCAGGGTGACGCCACCCCTCTGCAACCCGGCGGGTCTGGCTGGAAAGCCGACCCGGATGCCCATGCCGACGGGCCCGACGCCCGAGCGACGGGGCTGTGGGAGCGACGGACGGGGGGGAAGCCGGCGCCCCTCTCGCGACGAATGCACGCAGGCGTCTGTCGAGCGTAGACGTCAGCCTCGGATGCGAGCGATGGCGTCGTCCAAGGGCAGCGTGTCCTGCTCCCCGCTGGTGAGGTTCTTCAGGGCGATGCCGCCGGCGGCTACCTCGTCGGGGCCGACGGTGGCGACGTAGCGGGAGCCGATGGCGTTGGCGTGCTTGAACTGCTTGCCGAGCTTGGACGGCTCGAGCACCAACTCCACCCGCAGGCCGGCCGCCCGGAGGGCCGCTGCGGTGCGTGCCGCGTGCTCGAGGTGTGCGTCGTTGACGATGGTGACCGTGACGTCGATGCCCGACGCCCCGGGGATCGTGCGCCCTTCCTCCTCGAGCAGCACGATGAGCCGCTCGATGCCCAGAGAGAGACCCACGGCGGGAACGTCTCGCTTGCCGAACATGCCCACCAGGCCGTCGTAGCGACCACCGCCGCCGACGCTCCCCATGTTGACCCCGTCCAAGGCGAACTCGTAGACGATGCCCGTGTAGTAGTCGAGCCCGCGCGCCAGGGTCGGGTCGATGACGAGGGCCTCGTCGGGGACGCCGAGGGCCTTGGCCAGCTCGACCACCTCCCGCAGGCGCTCGATGGCCGGACCCACTTCGTCTCCCTCCAGTTGGGCTTCCATGTGGGCGAGCACGTCGTCCCTTCCGGCGTCCGGGGCGTCGAGCACGTCCCAGACCTTGTCGACGGCGGCGGCCTCGAAGTCGCGGGCCAGCAGCTCCTTGGTGACACCCTCGCGCCCGATCTTGTCGAGCTTGTCGATGATCACCAGCAGCTCGGTCTCGCGGTCTGCGGCCCCGACGGTGGACGCCAGGGCGTGGAGCAGGACCCGGTGGTTGAGCCGGAGGCGGTGTTGGTGAAAGCCCAGCGCGGAGAGCGACTGAGAGGCCACCGACAGGCACTCTGCGTCGGCCACGGCGCTCTTTGAGCCCACGACGTCGCAGTCGCACTGCACGAACTCGCGGAAGCGACCCCGCGCAGGGCGGTCGGCGCGCCACACAGGCGCGATCTGCCACCGCTTGAAGGGCATGCGCAGGCCGGGGTTCATGGCGACGACCCGGGCCAGGGGCACCGTGAGATCGTAGCGCAGCGCGAGATCGCAGGCGCCGGTCTCGCCGCCCTTGCCTCGCTTGAGGATCTTGAAGATCAGCTTGCTGCCTTCGTCCCCGTACTTGCCCATCAGGGTCTCGATGCGCTCGAAGGCGGGGGTCTCGAGGGCGTGGAACCCATGGCCCTCGAAGACGTGCCGCAGCTTGTCGTAGACGGCGAGCCGCAGGCGCATCGCCTCGGGCAGGTGGTCGCGGGTTCCCTTGGCCAGGTGCACGGACATCGACTTCCTCGTGGGGGCGCGCGAGGGCCCCAGCGGACGTGAGCCCCGTGCTTAGCCCCCGATGCGGGGCGTCGCACGGGGTCCTCCGACCGGTCGCCGGGAGCGCAGTCAGAACGCTTCGCGGGAACGTGGTAGAAGAGGTTTTGTCGGGGGCCAGGAGCGGGGTTGAGCGAGTTCCACTATGTGCGCACACTGGGAGTCGACGGCGGCGTCGATGCCTGCGAAGGGCCTGCGATCGGGCTCGATCTCGAGACGGTTCTGTCGGACGGCCTACCTCCGTGGAACATCGCGATCGAGATCATCGCGGCCATGTGCGAGATCTTGGACATCTCCGCCGAAGATGGCGAGGTGCACGGTCAGCTGCATCCGAAATACGTGTTCATCGACGAGACCGGTGCGGTGTCGATCGAGGGCTTCGGTGTGCCCCGAAACCGCACCTACGCGCCCGAGGGCAGCCCCCGGGGCGAGAAGACGGACCTCTACGGGCTCGGCTGTCTCGCGTTCGCGTGCGTGGCCCCGGAGATGCTGGCGGTCGAGGGGCTCTCCGAAGACGACCCCGACGAGCACGATGATGCAGTCATCGACTACGTGCTCGGCATCGACCTCACGGGCTTGCCCGAGGGCATGATGGGCGACATGCAGTGGTTCGTCGCCAAGCTGGTGTCGTTCGACCGCGAGGACCGCCCCACGGCCGTCGAGGCTTGGCGCACGTTCATCGCTTTCGCGAGCGAGATGGACGGCCCCGACATGTCGGAGTGGTGCGCGGCGGCCCTGGATGGCGGCGGGCCCCGTCGTGTGCTCCAGGAGCGCCCGGACGAGGGGAAAGAGGAGGAGGAGGAAGACCTCGGCGGCCCTGTGATGGCCAAGCTCTCCATGGCCCACGAAGTGAACTTCGATGCCGGTGGGTCCGTGAAGGGCGGAGCGACGGCCTTCTGGACGAAGGCCGACATGAAGAAGGCCCTGGAGCGGGACTCCGCGGCCGACGAAGAAGGGCCTCCCATGGGGGTCGGCGGCGGATCAGCCACCAACTTCTGGAGCAAGGATCAGCTCGCGGCCATGGCCCGCGGAGAGGCCGAGGCCCCGCGCCCGAAACGGAACGTGGGGGAGGGGCGCCGTCGTCGTGAGACCGCCGCAAGCCATGCACCAGAGAGTCGTCCTCGTCCCGCAGCCCCGCCGGTGGAGAACCGCACCGCGCCCCCTCCACAGGCGCCACCGCCACCACCTCCGCCGAGCTACGACGAGAGCGACGACCTACCGACCGACCCGGACGCAGCGCGGCGGGCCCCCACCCCCCAACCTCCCCCGGTTGCCCCGCCCCACCGCGCGTCCACGAACCCGGCGCCTCGCCGCGACGAGCGGGCCCTGTCGACCAACCCGGTGCCCGAGCTCGACCTGGACCCGACCACAGGCCGGCAGAGGCTGCCACCCACCGCGTCGCAGCAGGGTGCATACGCTGCGGAAGAAGACGAAGGCGGGGGCCTGCGGCTCGCCCTCCTCGGTGGCTCGGGCTGCGCTGTCGGTGCGGCGGCGCTCCTCGTGGTGGGCGTCGTGGGGCTGGTCGTCGTGGCCCTGGCTGTCAACTCCGGCAGCGCGGGAAGCGACATCCCCATGCCTGAGCCGGTGCCGATGCCCGTGCCCACCGAGAACGTCGACGGCGATCCGCCGGCCCCCGTTCCGGTGGAGCCCGATCCGGCCAGCCCGACGCCTTCGCCAACGCCTTCGCCGAAGCCCGTGTCGCCGAAGCCGAGCCCAAAGCCTTCTCCGAAGCCCGTGTCGCCGAAGCCTTCGCCGAAGCCTTCGCCGAAGCCTTCTCCGAAGCCGAAGCCGAAGCCGAAGCCGAAGCCGAAGCCGACGAAGCCGAGCCCCGAGCCGGTTCGGGGCGGCGATGCGCGGGTGTCCCTGCGCACCTCGGGCCGCGGCAAGGTGTTGGTGTGCCTCGAGTCCGCCAAGAACTTCGATGGGCCCACGAGCTTCGTCATCGAGCAGTGGCGCCTGCCGGCCAACTGCCTCGTGCAGATCGACGGCGCCAAGGGCATCCTCCAGGTGTCGGGCTCGGGCACGACCACCTGCGACAAGCAGGGGGATGGCGTCGTCTGTTCCCCCGCCTCGCTGCCCTGACGTGCGGGCGGTGGTCCAGCGGGTGGCGCGTGCGTCGGTCACCGTCGATGGCGAAGTGACCGGAGCGATCGAGCGCGGCTTGCTCGTCTTGCTCGGCGTCGCCCCTACCGACACCGAAAAGGAGCAGGACTGGCTCGCACGGAAGGTCGTCGGGCTGCGGATCTTCCCGGACGACGACGGCAAGATGAACCTCTCCCTCTCCGACATCGGCGGCGGGATGCTCGTGGTGAGCCAGTTCACGCTGTATGGCGACTGTCGGAAGGGACGGCGCCCTTCGTTCGTGAAGGCCGCCCATCCCTCTCATGCCGAGCCCGCCTACGAGGCATTCTGCGAGCGGGTGGCGGACCTCGGCGTGCCGGTCGAGCGCGGGGTGTTCGCGGCCGACATGAAAGTAGAACTCCTCAACGATGGGCCGGTCACCCTGGTGATCGACACCCTGGAGGGCTGATGGCTCGGCTCGAGGAGGCGATCGCCTTGGAGGCCGCCCGGGCGGCGGCAGCCCTTCAGGCCGAGCGCCCCCAGCAAGTGCGCCACAAGGGCGCGGTCGACCTGGTCACGGAGATCGACTTGGCCAGCGAGCGAGCCATCCGCGATGTGCTGGCCCGCCACACGCCGGGCATCCCGGTGCTGGGCGAGGAGGGGGGCGGCGCGGAGAACCTGTGCACCCGGTGGGTCGTGGACCCCCTGGATGGCACGACCAACTTCGTGCACGGCCTGCCCCACTTCGGCCCGTCGGTGGCCCTCGAGGTCGACGGTCAGGTGGTGGTGGGGGTGATCATCGACGTGTCCCGGGGCGAGGTCTTCCGGGCCTCACGAGGGCACGGAGCGTTTCTGAACGACGAGCGAATGCAGGTGAGCGACGTCGACGAGCTGCAGCAGGCGCTGGTCGCCACCGGCTTCGGCTACGACCGGGGGGAGCGGCCCGGCTTCTACCTGGAGCGCGTGGAGCGGGTGTTTCGGGCCTGCCAAGGGTTTCGGCGGGCCGGGGCCGCCGCCCTGGATCTCGCCTGGGTCGCGGCAGGGCGACTCGATGCCTATTGGGAGTTCGACCTCGGGCCGTGGGATGTAGCGGCCGGGGGCCTCCTCGTGGAGGAGGCGGGTGGGGTGTACCGCTCCATGCCCGGGTACGAGGCGGCGCAGCGACCGTGCCCACTGGCGAGCAACAGCGCCTTGGCCGTCGCCTTCTCGAACCTCGTGTCGTAGGGGACCCGCGGCCTGGATAGCGGTCGCCATGAAGGTTGGCTTCGTCATCGCCCGTGCGTCCTCCCTGGACACGACGTGGACCACGGTGCATCTGGCGGCCGCCGCACTCAAGCGGGGGCTGGCCGTGCGGTTCATCGAGCCCTGGGACTTCGAGGTGGATGCCAGCGGCCGCCTCATTGCCCGGGCCCACAGCTTCGATGAGCCCATCTCCGCCGCCGCATTGGTGGAGGCCCTCACCGAGCGGCAGGCGCCTCGTCGCTACGTCGACCTGGGTCGCCTCGACCTGCTGTTGCTTCGAACCGCTCCGCTGGATGTAGGGACGTTGGCCTTTGCAGCGATGGTTCGCGACCGCGGGGTTCGTGTGGTCAACGATCCCGACGGGATCCTCCGTGTGAGCCACAAGGCTTGGCTGGCCTCCTGCCCGGGGGTCCGGGTTCCTCCGTCCGTGGTCACCCGCAGCCGAGCCAGCGCCCGGATGTTCTTCGGCACCCAGCGGCTCGGTGTCGTGGTGAAGCCTGCGCGGGGCTCGGGGGGCCGTGGCGTGCAGCGCGTACGGCCCAAACGGACGGATGAGCTGGACGCCGCGTTCGAGGCTGCGGCCGAAGCGGGAGATGGCTACGTCGTGGTGCAGCGCTACGTGCCGGAGGCCATCGGAGGGGAGAAGCGCCTGGTCTGGCTGGACGGGGCGGTGCTCGGTGGCTACCTGCGACGGCGAGCGGCCGGCGAGTTCCGGCACAACCTTAAGCGTGGAGCCACCGCCGAACCCACGGCCGTCACCCCTGAAGAACTCTCCGTCGTCGAGGCCATCTCTGGCCCCCTTCTCCGTGCCGGCATTCGGCTCGCAGGGATCGACCTCATCGGCGGATGGCTCATCGAGGTGAACGTGCTGAACCCCGGCGGGGCCTATCACACGGACCGGCTGGCGGGCACCGACACCGCTGACGCCATCCTCACCCGGCTCAGCCGGCCATTGGAGCAAGACACCCCATGGGTTCCCCTCGCACCTTGAGCAAGAAGCAGGTTCTCGACGCCATCAACCGCGAGGACGGGATGATCGAATGCGATCTGCGCGGCCTCGACCTGTCTGGCGTGGCCTTCGACGGTGTGGACATGCGTCGGGCCAAGCTCGCCGAGTGCAACCTCTCGCGGGCTAGCTTCCGCGGCACCGACTTGACCCTCGCGAGCCTCTGGCACTGCGAGTGCCAGGATGCCGTGTTCGACGGCGCCAACCTCGAAGAGGCCGACCTCGACTTCTGCAACCTCGATGGCTGTTCGTTCAAGGGCGCGAAGATCCGCAAGGCGATCTTCCCCTTCACCCGCCTGCCCCTCACGAAGATCGCCGAGAGCGTGCGCACGGGGAAGCGCGTTCGCATGGCGTCGGGATCGTTCGACGATTGATCCCGCGAGGGAACCGCTGCGGCGGAGGGATGTCATAGGCTTGTGAGGGGGCGAGGCCTCCTCACGAACGCAACGGACCGGGAGAGCCCTCGACGTGGTGATGATGCTGCTGGCAATGACGCATCATGCGTCGGATGCGGAGCTCGTCGAGCGCTTCCAAGGGGGCGATCGCTCCGCGTTCTCGGAGATCGTTCGCCGCTACCAGGATCGGGTGTACACCCAAGCCTTCCGGTGGATGCGGGATCGTCAGCTGGCCGAGGAAGTCGCGCAGGACGTGTTCCTCGCGCTGTTCCGCTCGCTGGAGCGCTTCCGGGGGGAGAGCCAGCTGTCCACCTGGGTCTACCGGGTGGTCGTGAACCACTGCAAGAACCGCAAGCTCTACCGGAAGCGTCGGAAGATGGACAAGCACGAGGCCCTCGAGGGGTCCCGTCCCGACGACGAGGGGCCGGCCCGTCAGCTGCCCTCGGAGGGCCCGGGGGCCGACGCCGCCGCCCATCGTCACGAGGCCCAGGCCCTGGTGTGGGAGGCGCTGCAGCGTCTCGAAGACGAGCCGCGGACGATCATCGTCCTGCGGGACGTGGAGGATCTCTCCTACGAAGAGATCAGCGAGATCCTGGGACTTCCCAGGGGTACAGTCAAGAGTCGCCTTCATCGGGCGAGGAGCCAGCTGGCCGCCGTGCTCTCACGGCGGGTAGCGGTCGAGGACGTGGTCTGATGCACACCGAATCTGCCGACGAGCGCCTGTCTGCGTACCTCGACGGGGATCTGTCCGCCGACGAGGTGGCGGCCCTCGAGCACGAGCTTGCCCACGACGCCCACATGCGCGCCGACCTCGACGCGCTGCGCCTCGTGGTCCATACGTTGCGGGACGACGGTCCCGTGCGTGCGCCCCTGGGCTTCCACGCCGCCGTCATGGACCGGATCGAAGCCGAGCACCCTGCTGCGCCCTTCTGGCAGCGCTTCTTGAACCGACCCTTCGGCATTCCCGTCCAAGGTTGGGGGGTCGTGCTGGCCGCTGCTGCGGTGCTCGTGGTGGTCCAGGTGGGTCGCGACACCGCCAGCGAAGGTCCGGTGGCCGACCAGGACGGCCCCGTGTGGCGCGAGGTGGTCGAGCCGGAAGGGGAGGCCCCCGCCGCGGTGAAGCTCCCCGCCAAGGGCGATCTCGAACCGGCGCCGACGACCGAGTCCAAGCCCTCGCCGCGGCCGGTGCCCGAGGCGGGGCCTGCGCCCAAGCCTGCGCCCAAGGCCCTCACGAAGGACGCCGCCAAGAAGGCGCTGCCCACGGAGAAGCCGACCAAGGGCGTCGAACCCGACGAGCACACCGGCAAGGCGCCGGTGCTCCGCACGCCCCCCACTGGGTTGACGCTCCTCACGCGAGAGCCGGCGGCGTTGCGGGAGGTCCTGGCCCTGGTGGCCCGCTTCGGGGGCACCGTCTCCACTCCGTCGGGTGGCGAGGTCACCCATGCCACGCTGGAGTCCGCTGAGGAGTCGGTGGTGGTCACGATCCCTTCGGCCCAGCTGGCGGCGTTCCAGTCGGCCCTCGAGTCCCTGGGCTCCGTGAAGGCGTCCTTCGACCCCGACCGCCTGTACGGAGGTGACATGCTGGAGGTGCCGCTCACCTTCAAGCTCGTGGGCGGCAGCTCTGGCACGGGCGACGAGCCCCTCGCGCCGGCCGCCAGAAAACGGGCGAGCGAGGCGGACCTCATGATGGAGGAGCCTGGCTGACGCGGCCCAGGGGAACGCCCCCGGGCCCATCGGTCAGCGGCGCCGTCGTCCGGCCACCAGCGGCAACAACAGTCCGAGCATGCCGAGGGCCGTGGTCGGCGAGGCTTGGCTGCAGGCGCAGCCCTCGCCGTTGTACTCGCCCGCGTCCGGCCCCTGGACTCCGCCTCCGCCGCCGCCCGGGGCTGGGGCAGTGCCAGTGTCGACGGGCTCCGTGGGGTCGTCCCCGGGGCCTTCGCTCGGCTCCGAGGGGTCGTCCACCGGGTCGGTGCCGCCGGCGCCGGTGTCGACGGGGTCGTCCCCGTGGTCGTCGTCGCTCGGATCCAGGGGGTTCGCCCCCTCGTCCAGCTCGATGCCGTCCGGGCAGCCGCCGCCGTCGGTGTCGCGATCCAGCGGGTCGGTGCCGGCCTCGAGTTCGTCGCCGTCGGAGGCGCCGTCGTCGTCGCAGTCGGGATCGGTGGGGTCGAGGCCTCGGTCGACCTCCTCGCCATCCTCGACCCCATCTCCGTCGGAGTCTGGGTTGTTGGGGTCGCAGCCGTGATCCAGCTCATCGCCGTCGTCGAGGCCGTCCCCGTCAGAGTCGCCCGACAGCGGGTCGGTGCCGTCCTCGAGCTCGTCGGCGTCGGTGGCGCCGTCGCCATCGGTGTCGGCGTCGGTCGGGTCGGTGCCCTCGTCGAGCTCCTCGCCGTCCGTCAGGCCATCGTCGTCCGAGTCGGGGTCCAGCGGGTCGGAGCCCGCGTCGAGCTCCTCGCCATCTGAAGCGCCATCATCGTCTGAGTCGGGGTCCAGCGGGTCACAGCCCTCGTCGAGCTCCTCACCGTCTGAGGCTCCGTCACCGTCGGTGTCGGCGTTGGTCGGGTCGGTGCCTTGGTCGAGCTCCTCGCCGTCGTCTAGCCCGTCGTCGTCGGTGTCACTGTCTCCCGGGTCGGTGCCACGGTCGAGCTCCTCCCCATCCAACAGTCCATCGTCGTCGGTGTCGGGGTTGTCGGGGTCGCAGCGGGGATTGCGCTCCTCTTCCTCATCTGAGAGGCCGTCGCAGTCCCGGTCGCCATCGCAGGCGACGCGGTACTCCATCTCACTGGTTCTAGAGCGGCTGCTGTGCTCGACGATGATGCAGCCGCTCCCCATCACGAGCGCCAAGCTCGGAAGCATAAGTCGGTACATTGGGACCTCCACCCGTGCGACGCGGGAACGGTCTCCAGACGCGCGGGAACCGCCGCCCATTCGAGGCGGCCGTGGGAAGATGGGGAGAGAACGCCGGTCCTGGCTGCCTCGTTTCATCCCGACACACACCGTAGGAAGCGGATCGCATAGGCTGCGCGGACGCCGCCCCCCCGTGGGCGCGAAAGGAGATGACATGCGCGGAATGATGTGGACCAAGCTTCTGGGGACCAGCGCCCTGATCGCGGGCCTGGTGGCCTGTGGCTCGGTCGAGGTCGAGATCGACGATGACGAGGTCGAGAAGGTCGAAGAGCCCGAGCCCGCCCCCGAGAAGGCGCCCGCCGCCAAGGGCCCCGGCATGAAGGTCGACGAGCTCAACGACCACCGGGCGGACCACGTCGGCAAGATGGTCACGGTCTCTGGCTTCTACAGCTCGACCACCAAGCAGGGCAACCCTGTGGAGCAGATCAACATCTCGGTCCTGTCGGGCCCCGAGTCCACGCAGGCCGATGGCGAGAAGACGCCCAAGCTCCTGTGCATCGCCACCCCCGCGAACGAGGCGATGTTCGAGGGCCTGACTCAGAAGGACGAGATCACCGTCTCCGGCACCGTCGACGACAAGGACTTCTTCGGTGGCGCCATGCTGAGCGACTGCGTGGTCGCCAAGGGCGACGCGAAGGCTCCGAAGCAGGGCGGCGATGCCAAGAAGGGCAAGAAGGGCAAGAAGAAGAAGAAGAAGAAGTAGGAACCCACGGGCTCACCGCCCGGACTACTCGTCGTCGAACTCGAACTCCATCTCCCAGGCGGCCGAACGCACGTTCTTCGGCCCGGGAGGTGCGAGTCGCGCCTGGGGCGACGTCTCGATGCTCTCCCAGAGGATGTCCCGCAGGCTGCGCTCGTTCTGCGGGTAGTCCACCTGGACCAGATGGCGCACGAGCTCGATGGAGAGCTTGGGTTCGCCCCGCTCGTCGATGTGCTTGGTCATCGACCTGGCTTCCGTCAGGGTCCACTCCAGCAAGACCTGGCGGGCGATGACGGGGATGTCGGCCCTGCGGGCGTTCAGGTCGGGCACATCGATGCGCTGCTGCACCCGCGGAGGGACGGTTTCCGGGTCGGCGATGATCAGCGCCCGTAGATCGCTGCGAGCGAGGAATGGCGTGCTCAGGGCTGCCGGCACGATCACGGTGCTGCCCGCAGCGATGCGGTCGGCGTCGTGGGCCAGAAGGCGACTGGGGGGACCGCGGCGGTGAAGGCCTCGGGCCGCCCGGAGTCGGCCGCTGCCGCGGTCACCTACGATCCACACGTGGCCGGGACCGGCCTGGTCGAGGTCCCGTCGGTGCCGCCACGCTGCGGGGGACTCCCCGATCAGGCCGTCGTGGTCCGGGGTCGCCCAGACCAGCTGGGTCATCCCGACGGGCACTGGGTCCCATGGGCCCTCGACGTAGAACACCGCTTCGCTGTCGATCTCCAGGCAGGAGCCGCGGTGAGCGAAGCCCTCCTGGGCCTCCTCCCCGTCCAGCAGGAGGCGCCGCTGGCCGGTGCGGGTGAAGCGGACATGGTCGCCCACAGCCTGCAGCTGCACTTGGCGGCGGGACAGGCGGGGGCTGTCGAGAGGGCCGCAGCCTGTGATGGTGGCCCCTCGCGGGCGCAGCAGGGACAGCTGGTCGGGATGCGCCGCTTCACGGCCCAACGACCCGGGGTTGGGCGACACGAACACCCGCTCCCCGATGCGACGCGGTTGCTCACGGGACCACACCAGAACGAGAGAGATGGGCTGCATCGTGGACACGGTAGCACCTGCACCACGTCGTGAGAGATGCCTTCGGGGTACAGTGCGCCTCCGGAGGAAGAATGCTTCGTGCAGTGCTGGCGTTGATGCTGGGTTTGGGGGTGACGGCGGGAGCGTACGTCGCCGGCCAGCGGCTCGAGGAGGGGGTGGAAGCACGCCTGTTCGAGGAGCAGGTGGGGCGTGTCGGTCAGGTCGCGATGGCGCGCATGGCGCCGACCCTCGACCCTGTGGAGAAGTTCGGCTTGTTCTCAGAGCGCCGAGAGGTGAACGCCGCCACGTTTGTGCCGGAGTTGAAGGCACGACAGGACAACGCTCCGGCCCTCAGGGCCATGGCTTGGCTGCCGGTGGTGAAAGACCGCGAGCTCTTCGAGAAGCAAGTCCAGCGGTACTACCAAGGCTTCGAAATCCGCGAACAGACGCCAGAAGGCGTCGTGCAGACGGCAGGGCCGGCCACCGCCTGGGTGCCTGTCCTGTTGATCGAGCCCGCGGAAGGCAACGACATCTTGCGGGGACTCGACATCGGGAACCTCGGGCCCCTCGCCCAGACGATGCAGCAGACCTACGTGCGTCATGCCCCGGTGGCGTCGCCGCTGTTCGAGTTCACCGGCGTCGACGAACCGATGATCGTGGTGCTGTTCTACGTGCCGGAACCCGAAGGCTTCGCGGGGGCCCTCGTGGACCCGAGAGAGCTTCTCGAGCACATCACCGACGGCCGTCCCCAGGGCATTGTGGGCCGCATCACCGACGACACGACGGGCACCGTGCTCATCACCGAGACGGGTTTCTCGGAAGAGGGCTCGATCCGCTTCGCCTCCACTCTTGGCGGGCGAACGTTCTCTCTCGACCTGTCTCCCAGTCCCGACTACCAGCCCACCCAGGTGCAGGCGGCCCTTCCCGCCGCTGTGGGAGGGGTGGGGGTGACCCTGCTCATGATGGCCCTCGTCCTCGTCGGTGGTCGGCGCGAGGAGAGCACGTCCTGATCGATGCAGGGAAGGTCGGGGGCGCTTGGGGGGTCGCACTTCTTCGGTAGGCGGTTAGACCCGCCGCCGTAGGAGAGAAGTTTGGCCAGCGACGACCTGATCGAAATCGAAGGCAAGATCAAGGAAGTGTTCCCCGGTGGGCACTTCTTGGTGGAGACCGAGGCGGGCACCGAAGTGCACGCGCACCTGGCGGGCAAGCTCCGCCGCTACCGGATCCGCGTGGTGCTGGGCGATCGCGTCACGGTGGCCGTGTCTCCGTACGACCTCGGCAAGGGTCGAATCGTCTTCCGCCACAAGTAGCGGGCCCTCGGGGCTCCCCGTTTGCGTGCTCGCCAAGGAAGGGCGAGGCGATCTCGGGTGAGGCCGGTTTCTACTCGACGTCGTTGTGGTCATGGTTCTCGGCGGATTCTTCGGAATCTGTGAGGCGATGGCCCCTCCACTGTCGTCTCTCATGGTGTGCGGTCCACGCGGCTCATCCCGGATCGGGTGTGACGGCGCTGACACCGCCAGCGTGCATGGCTTTGTTTGCCGTACGCGTAAGCTGGGAGATGCAGGGAGGACCATTTGCGCGCCACGAGCCAGAGGACCAAACCCCGATCGTTGAAAGCGGAGTTCTCCCAGGAGTCCGAGGTAGAGCTGCTGTCACCGTACGTGCAGGGCTCGCTCGCCCCGACCCAGCTGGTGGGGCCCGTGTCCACGCGAGTTCGGCGCCGCGCACCGCAGAAGGCCAACGAGGGCATGCGGGCCGCCATGATCGTGGCCGGTGGATTCCTCGTGGTCTTCGTGGGCCTCGCGGCCGGTGTCTTCGTCGTGGTTGCGGCAGGGATTCGCTGAGGGTCAGCTGCTCCAGCGGGTGAGCAGCTCCCGTGGCCAGTAATGGTGCGGGACGGGCATGCAGGTGGGCGGGCGACCGGTGCGGTGGACCAGCAACGGCAGCAACGTGTCGGCGAGGAAGCCCTCGGGCATGTGGGCTCGGCATGCGATGGCGGAGCTGTGGAACGCGACGCGGCCTCCGGAGAGCGATGGCGGCAGCTCGTCGTGCAGGGGGCGCTCGAGGCCGGTGTACAGCTGGTCCCGCACCTCGCGCTCCCAGGGTCGACGTGGCGGTTCGTCGTCGCTGGCATGGAACGCAAAGAGCCGCTTGCCGAGGGGCCGGAGACGTTCCGGGCGCTGCTCGAACCAAGGGTCGAAGCTGTAGACCACCCCGAGGGGCTGATCCTCGTCGCCGGGCTCCCAGACGGCCGTGTTGGCCATGAACACCACCCCCCAGGTGATCTCGCCGCCCTGTAGGAGGGCATCGACGTTCCGGTACCGCTCGTAGAGGGCGTCGTGGTGCGCCATCCATCGGGGAGGTGGGGAGTGCCAACGGTCCTGTTCCCGTGCCCGGGTGGCCGGGGACGCTCGATGGCGCAGCTCCTCGAGGAGGCGCCTCACCGCAGGGCCTGGTTGTGGGTCACGAGAGCGGCCGTAGGTCGAGGTCGAGGTCGAAGCGCTCCACGAGCGCGGCCACCACCTTGTCGAGTCCCTCCCGGGCGCTGGCGACGGCCTGGGGCTCTCCGCTGGCGAGCGACGCCTCGTAGCGGAGCAAGACCGGGTCCAACATCTCCTTGTGGTCGCCGTCGATCAGCTCGTAGACGCGGTGGGCTCGCTCGAGGCTGAAGCGGTTGGGCAGCAACTCGGCGGGCTCGATCTTCAGCCGGTCGAGGGCCGCGACCGCGGCGTCGAGGTCGGTGCCGCCGAGGTGGCCAGCGCGCTGCATCACGGCCTGTGCAGTGGCCCCGGTGCTCACCACCGTGGCCTCCACCTGGAGCAGCCCGTTGGTGTCGTGGGTGAAGCGAACGGCCAGATCCTCGAGGGTGTCGTCGTCGTGGGTGGGCAGGCCGTCGACGAGGACTTCCCCGAGCTTCTCGTTGTGGGAGGCGACCCGCTTCTCCCCTTGGAAGACCCCGATGCGGACCTCGTCCTGCTGGGGGCTCGTGGTGCTGTACTGGACCAGCCGGGAGGCGGGCAGTGTGGTGCCCCGGTGGAGGACCGGGTCGAAGTGGTCGCGGAGGACTTGTTCGCCGTACTGACGGAGGATGCTGGTGCCCAGGGAGAAGGGGAGGATGTCGGTGACCACGACGTCCCGCACGCCGTGGTCGCGGGCGAGCAGGGCGGCCTGCACGGCGGCCCCGAGGGCCACGACGTGGTCTGGGTCCAGATCGTCGCGGGCGGGCCGGGCGAAGAGCTCGGAGGCGACCGTGCGCACCGCCGGCGTGCGGGTGGCACCGCCCACCAGGAGGATGTCGTCGACGTCCCCGGGCCTGAGTTTGGCCTGCACGAGGGCCTCCCGGACGCAGGCGCGGATGCGTCCGAGTTGCCCTCCGATCCAGCCGTCGAGCTGTGCCCGACTCACGGTCCAGGCCACGTCGTGGCCGTCGGGATGGGGGAGCTGGAGCTGGGTGCCGATGGCCTCGGAGAGGCGCCGCTTGGCTTGCTCGCAGCGGTGCCGCAGCACCCCTCGCTGGCTGGGGGAGAGGCCCTCCCCCGTGATGCCCATGTGCTCGAGGGCACGCCGCACGACGGCGTCGGTGAGGTCTTCGCCGCCGAGGTGGGTGTCGCCTGCGGTGGAGAGCACCTCCACGACGCCATCGAACACCTCCAGGAGGGTCACGTCGAAGGTGCCGCCCCCGAGGTCGAGCACCGCGAGGGTGCGCTCGCTGTCGGGGTCGTGGAGGCCCCACGCGATGGCTGCCGCGGTGGGCTCGTGGAGCACCCGTCGCACCTCCAGCCCGGCCAGCTGCCCCGCCTGGATGGTGGCCTTGCGCTGGGGTTCGCGGAACCAGGCCGGCACGGTGACCACCGCCTCCGGCACGTCCACCCCCAGGGCCTGCTCCGCGACCCCTTTGAGGTGGCGGAGCACCAGGGATGAGAGCTGCACGGGGTCGAGGTCCTCGCCGCCGAGGCGAGCGCCCCGGGCCGAGCCCATCTCGGTCTTGAAGCGGGCGATGCCACTGGCGGCGTGGGCCGTCATGCGCTCCCGGGCGGCAGGGCCGACGAGGAGCGTGCCGTCTTGGGCCTCAGCGACCACCGACGGGATGAGGGTGTGGCCGAGAGGATCGGCGAGGACTCGGGGGCCACGGGTGCCGTCGGGGAGGTCTTCGTAGACGGCCACCACGCTGTGGGTGGTGCCCAGATCGATGCCGACCAGCGGGGCGCTCATTCGGCCTGCTCCGTGGAGGGGTGGAGGGCTGCTTGCTCGGCGGCGATGCGGGCCCCGATGCGTTCCAGGTGGGCGGGGGTGAGGACCCGCATCAGGGTGGTGGGGTCCTTCTGCCAGAGGAGCAGGCGGTCCTGTGGCGCGTCGGATCGCGCGGCGAGCACGAGGTCCAGCGCTTCGTGAGGGAAACGGACCTCCGCTCGTGCGCCGGAGACCATCTGGTGCACGATGCGCTGGTTGGCTCGCTCGATCCTTCCATCCACCATGGGCAGGGCCACCGCACCCACCAGAGCGTACGCGGTCGCGGCCATGAAGCAGACCCCGGCGAAGCCAGCATCGGCCACGACGTAGAACAGCGCGCACAAGACCATCAAGATCGTGCCGGACAGTCGGCTCGTGACGGCGAGGCGATGGAGGAGCCGAAGGGTGGACGTGGGACCGAGTGCCCAGCTCTGCACGGGTGGTCCCTGGAGGCACGCGGACGTCGACTCGTCGAAGGTGTCGACCTCACGGGTCACGAGGTTGGCCATCAAGGTGTAGGGGAACCACAGCGCGGGGTGACCCTCCTTGAGGGCCTGGTGGGCCTCCCAGGCCGCCTCCGGGTCGGGCATTGCCTCCCCGAGCTCGAGGAAGGCACCGGCCACGTCCATCGGCCCCTTGCCCCAGTGCTGCAGGAACTCGAGGAGTTGGGGAGAGATCTGGGGGTCCTGCCGGGCCGCTTGGTAGGCCAGCCCGGTGGTCGTGAGCAGCTCGATGCGCTCCAGGAGGGGCTCGGGAACCCCGTCGGGGGCCTGCTCGATGGCGTCGAGCCAGGACTGCATGGTGTGGGCGGGAAGGGCAAACGTGCGGGCGTCGGCGAGGGCGGCCACGCTGGCGAACCAGATCCCGGGCGAGGCGATTCGGATGTCGAGGTCGTGGGCGTCGAGCAGCTCGATGGCGCGGTCGGCGTCGCCTTCCTTCATGACCTCCTCGAGCTGCTCGGCGGGGGTGGTCTCGGAGGGTGCCTCGGCGGAGGGCTCCTCGGGGAGGTCGTCGTCACGGACCAGGCGCAGAGCGGGGGCCTCGGGGACGGGAGCGCCCGTGTCGCCGGACCGGGCTTGCTCGTACAGCGCGCGGATGTGGGTGAACACATCGGGGTGGCTGTCCGGGTCGTAGGTCTTGATGAGCGTGGCGTACGCCCGCTTCAGGGCGCGTCGCTCCGTCGCGGCGTGGCCGAACAGGGCGAAGGGGGTCTCGCAGGCGAGGATGTCGTCAGGGGACGGGGTCATGCCGTCGGCGTGCCTCCGGCCTCGGATGATGCCACGGGGGGACGCCAGTGACCCCACTGCACGGCGAGTCCGTCTCGAACACACACCCGCTCGCGGCGGGAGCGCACCGGTCCGCGCTCCGGCGGTTCGGCCTCCCGCCAGCCCGCGAAGCGGTCGCACGTCCAGGTGAACAAGGGGGCCACGTCGGTGGCCACGGTCACGACGCCCCCGGGGCGCACGACCCGGGCCAGATCGGCGACGAAGGCGTCGGTGAGCAGCATGTGTCGAGGGTTGGTGACGGGGGTGGGAAACAGGATGTCGACCCGGTCCACGCTGTGGTCGGCGAAGACGGACGCGAACACCGAGCGGGCGTCGGCAGCCCACAGCCGCGCGTTCGGGGGCGCGTGGGGCTGAGCCTTGGCGACCTTGCGCTTGCGGATCTCCAGGCCCAGCCAGCGCCAGGTGGGGGTGCGGCGCGCGTGGTCGATGAGGACCGTGCCGTGGTCGACACCCACCTCCACGGCGACGGGGTCTGGCCCCTCGAGGAAGGCCAAGACGGCGTCGGCCTCGGCGCGATGGGCCGGCTGCTCGAAGAGCAGGCTCCCCGACAAGGCACCCTTCACGCGCCGTCGGCTGGGCGATGGGAGGGGGGCGGGGGGCTGCCAGTCGCTCATGCCATCGCCGCGAGGGCGAACTGGCCGAGGGCGCAGCCCAGGGCCATCATGAAGGAGGCCGAGCGGAGGGCGTGGATGTCGGCGAGGTAGGCGGCGCCGTGGACGAATCGGAAGCCGACCCAGGCCGCGGCCAGGGCGCCGGACCACGTGGGGTCGGCGCCGAGCACATGGGCGGTCAACACCCCCGCGAGGAACGGAGGCAGCGCCTCGAAGGCGTTCTTGTGGGCGGAGACGGCGCGGGCGCCCAGTCCCTCGAGGGCGGCCTGCTGGGGCCGGGGGTTGGCGTTGTCGATGCCTCCAGGCAGCGCATTGCGCCCGGGGATCGTCGCTATGGACCAGGTGTACGGGATCAGGCAGGCGATGGGCAGGCACCACAAGGCGAGGGTCATGACGGCTCCTTTGGGGTCTCCTATGGAGTCGGGGGAGCCGTGGCATCGAGCCGCTCGTGGAAGAACGCGATCACCCGGGCTTCTGCGTCGACGGTGGGATGGCCCGGGGCCGGGTCGTAGTCGATGCCCAGGACGGAGTGGGCCCACGGCTTCACCCCGTGGGGGTTGCCCAGGGAGCTGTCGATCTCGACGGCCACGAAGGCATCCCCGAGCTCTTCCTCGAGGCGTCGAAAGCGGGCGCCCGGGGCCATCAGGTCCCCAGAGAAGCGCAGACCCAGCACGCACAACCCGTCGTCGGCGCAGCGGCGCTTCACCGTGTGGAGGTCCTCGGGGGCGAGGTTGAGGTCCCGCGCGTGCCACGGCGAGAAGGTGAAGGGCATGCTGGGTTGCGACAGGACGGGGGCCATCAGCTCGTCGTCGACCGCCATCGCGAGGGCGAATCCCCCGGTGAGGCACATACCGATGGCCCCCACGGGGCCACCCTGGCCGGCGTGACGTGCCAAGGCCCGCATCCAGGCGACGATGGGGCTGGTCCGACGCAGGGCGAAGGTCGCGAAGGCCCGGGAGATGCACACCCGCCCGATGGCGGTCAGGTTGCTTCTGAGCGAGACGTCGTCGCCGGCGCGGCCCAGCACCGATGGCATCCAGACCTGGAAGCCCTCGTCGACCAGCCGCTGGCCGAAGCGGACCACGCCGGGGTGCAGGTTGGGGATCTCGTGCATCACCACCACGACGGGTCCCTCCCCCTTCACGTAGACGGGGAGCTCCAGGGCGTCGTGGGCGAACGTCGTCCGTTGCCAGTCGGCCAGCGGGGAGGCTGAGGTCATGGCCTCTCGTATCCCCGCCGTGTCCATGGGCTGAAGTGTGGCCCCTGCCGGACCGATGGGGGGGCCGGGAGGGCACCGGGATGGGCAACGGGATCGTGCATGTCGTGGGGTTGGAGGAGCGAGAGCTGGACGTGATCCGCTATGCCCTGGCCGATCGGTTTCGCTTGGTGCCCCATGTCGCGGCATCCCAGGCGGATGCGGATGCGATCGCGGTGATCCACGGAGGCGATGAGGCTGGGCTCGCCCGCTGGGCCCGCCTGCACCCGCGCATCGCGCGGATCCGCGTCGCAGAGCCCCATGACGCCCGCGTGGCCATCGGCCGAGGGGGCGCAGCCCATGCCTACCTGCAGCGCCCGATCAACCCAGAGACCGTGAGGGGGACCCTGGAGCGCGCGCTCTACGTGCACACGTTGCTGCAGGACGACGCGATCCGCGAGCTGGTCGACGAGCTCGGCACGCTGCCAGCCCAGCCGCTGACCTACCAGGCGCTGTGCACCGTGCTGGTGCGTCCCACGTCGAGCCTGCGGGATGCCGCTCGGGTGATCGAACGAGATGTAGCGGTCAGCTCCCGTGTCCTTCAGCTCGTCAACTCGGCGATGTACAGCCTGCCGCGACAGGTCTCGAGCGTGGAGCAGGCGGTGTCGTTGCTCGGGCTGCGCGCGGTGCAGGACCTTGTGCTCGCGGTGGAGGTCTTCGGGGAGCTGATGCCGGTGGACCCGGTGCCAGGGGTCAGCTTGGAGAGCATGCAGGCGGTGGCGCATGCGACGGGCACGCTGGCCCGTGTGCTGGCCCCCCCACGCCATGCAGACAACGCCTACATGGCGGGTCTGCTCTCCCACCTGGGGCGCATGGTCTTGGTGGCCAAGGCCCCCGACCGGTACCGCGCGGCCCTGTACCTCACCCAGACCGACCTGCCGTTGGATGAGGCAGAGGAGGCAGTGTTCGGGGTGCGAAGCCTCGACCTGGCCGCCTGGTTGTTGGCGATGTGGGGGTTGCCCTGGGAGGTCGTGGATGCCGTTCGCACATGCGACGGCGTGCCGGTGCCCGACGGGGGGGCGCTCCCGGTCGCTGGGTCGGTGCTTCTGGCTTCCTGCTTGGTGGCGGAGGCCCGCTCCAAGGACAGCGAAGAGCCTCTGGTGGCCGTCACCCGCGAGATGGTCGAGCCCTGGGGCCTGCGCCCGAGGATGCCGCTGCTCCGGGGGCTGGCGCAGTCCCTGGTGCGGGGCCTAGAGGAGCCGCCACAGCGCTGCCATCCGCCTGTGATGGCCGCGTAGCATCCGGCTGGGCTAGTTCGTGGCCCCGGTGTCGCCCGTGCTGGCCGTGGGGGCGGTGCCGGTGTGGCCGGTGCCCGAGGCGCCCGTGCCTCCGGTGGCTGTGAACCCGGTGCCGCCGGTCGTGGCGTTGGGGTTGCCTGTGTCGCCGGTGGACCCGCTGCGCCCGGTTTCGCCCGTGTCGGTGTCGGTGTCGGTGTCGGCGTCCGCGTCCGTGTCGACATCGGTGTCGGCGTCGGTGTCGGCGTCGGTGTCGGCGTCGGTGTCGGCGTCCGCGGTTCCTTCGGTCAGGACGAAACCCGCCGGTGGGTCGCAGCCCCAGTAGAGCTCCTGCTCGTCGGGCGAGACGTAGGTCTTGGGATCGTCGCACGACGTGCCATCGGGGATGAAGCATCCCGTGGCGAGGGCGCAAGCGAAGAGGACGGTGAAGACGGGGGCGCGCATGGAGGCATGATGCCCGGCTGGGGGCTCGACGTCCACTCGACATCGAGGGCTTCTGCGTCCTGACGTCGGGCGTCCCCGTGCCGGGTCACCTGGTGTAGGATGCGGCGTGTCGTTCACCCCCGGGGACATCGTCGGGAACTACCGCGTCGAGGCGCAGGTTCATCGGGCCGCGTACTCAGACCGGTACCGCGTGCGCCACGTCGAGCTGGAGACGCACCACTGCCTGGTGGTGATCAAGACGCCCAAGCTCGCCCGGCGCCAGCTTCAAGCGGGCCGGCTCCATGCTCGGCTGCGGCACCCCAACATCGTCGCATGCACGGACCTCGTCCGGGTCGGGGGCGAGCCCGCGCTGATCCTCGATTGGATCAACGGCGCGCTGCTCCGAGAACACCTCGATGCCCGGGGCGAGTTGTTGGTCGAAGAGGCCGACGGCCTTGCATCGGGGCTGCTGCGGGCCCTCGACTTCATGCATCGCAACGGCGTGATCCACCGCAACATCAAGCCCAGCGGCATCGCCCTGGAGCCCGCTGAGGATCGCTTCCTGCCGCGACTCACCGATCTGGCCTTGGCCCGGGTGTTCGGCACGGAGGACCCCACCTCTGGCCGGCTGAGGCGAGGCCTGATCGGCACGGCCTCCTACATGGCGCCTGAGCAGACCCGCTATCCGGACGCCGTCGACGAACGGGCCGACATCTGGTCGGTCGGCGTCACGCTGTACCAGTCCCTCACCGGCCACCTGCCGTTTCCGGGAGAGCGGGTGGAGGACGTGATCGCGCTGGTGCGGGAGGGGACCTACATTCCGGTGCAGGAGCTGCGTCAGGACCTCCCGGACCGGGTCGTGCGCACCTTGGCGGCCGCCCTGCAGGTCGACCCGGCCCACCGGCTGGCGAGCGCTCGCGACTTCCTGCGCTCGTGGACCGGGGGGAAGCGTCGGGTGGCGACCTTCAAGGTGCCCGCAGCGCCGTCCGGCACCGTCACGATCGTGTTCACCGACGTGCAAGACAGCACCAAGCTGTGGGACCGCTCTCCGGACCTGATGCGCAAGGTGTTGACCGCCCACGACGCGATCATGCGCTCCACGCTGGCGCGCCGTGCCGGCTACGAGGTCAAGACCGAGGGCGACGCCTTCATGGTGGCCTTCTCCGACGCCACCGCCGCCGTGAACTGGTGCGCCGATGTGCAGCTGGCCCTGGCTGAGCATCCGTGGCCAGAGGAGGTCTCGGAGATCATGGGCACCCTCAGGGTGCGCATGGGGCTGCACACCGGGGAGCCCGACTGCAGGCCGCATCCCACCACGGGGGCCATGGACTACTTTGGCCCGATGGTGAACCGCTCGGCGCGCATCAGCGGCTCCGCGTACGGCGGGCAGATCCTCGCCTCCGCGTCCGTGGTGACGTCGCTGCGCAGCCGTCGCGTCCAGGCTGTACGGCTAGGTCAGTACATGCTCAAGGGCATCTCGGAGCCCGAGGAGCTGTACGACATCCGCATCCCGGAGCTGCCGCGCACCTATCCTCCGCCGAGGGCCACGCCCGTGAAGGCCCACGCCTCTTCCTGACCGTGGGTGTCTAGACGCCCACGACGTGGACAGCGCGCCGCGTCCACTCGGGCTTGTCGAGGGCCTGCAGGATCACCTCGGCCACGTCGGCGCGGCCCACCCGCTTCTTCGCGGAGAGCTTGCTCGTGTCGTCGTCGATCACGTCGTGGCCGGTGCGGCCGTCGGCGAGGCCACCGGGTCGCACGATGGTCCAGGCGAGACCGGAGCCTTGCAGGGCCTCCTCCTGCTTGTTGTGGTCTTTCATGGCGTTGCGGAGGAAGGTCTTCATGATGGCCTTTCCGGCGAAGCCGAGGCGGCCGTAGCTGTCGCCTGCTCCGATGCTGCTGACCGCCACGACCCGCGGGACGCCGTGGTGCTGCATGCCGCCGAGCGCATTCGCGGTCGCGATGGTGCGGGTGCTGCGGTCCGAGAGACCACCGCCGACGGCGATCACCACAGCGTCGTGGCCGGCCACGGCATCGTGGATGGGCTGAGGCTCGGTGGCGTCCCCGGCCACGACCTCGACGCCCTCCAGGGCCTCGACTTCCTCCGAGCGAGGGCGACGGGCCATCACCGTGACCTGGTGCCCAGCGGCCAAGGCCTGCTCGGCCACCTGACGTCCCACACCCTTCGACCCACCGACCACGAAGATGCGCATCGAACCTCCAGGTCGGCGTCCTATCGCGCACCGCGACCGCCCGAGGGCCCGACCCGCAAACCGTGGTGAAACCAATCCCTTGAGCCGGCCTGGGCCCAAGGCCGTAGCTTGGGTGCATGCGCATCGAGATCACCGGCCACAAGAGCGACCCGTCGACCGCCTGGGAGCGCCTCGGCGACACGGACTTCATGAACCGGCGCGCCGATGGCGGGGGGGTCACCTACGAGCTGGTGCCGACCGAAGGAGGGGCCCCTCGCATCCGAGGCGCCATGGCCGGACCCGCTGGGCTCTCGATGGGCTTCGAGGAGACCTACAACGGCTGGGTGCGGGAGCGGTGGTTTCGGCAGGAGCGGGCCTACGAAGGGGGACCGCTGGCCCACAGCCGCTTCCTCCTCAGCTTCGAGGCGGACGGAGACGGGGTCGTGCCTCACATCCAGCTCGACCTCGAGCCGCGGATGCGCCTGCTCGCGCCCGCCATTTCTTTGCGCGGCCGCACCATCCAGAGTCGCTGGAAGGCCATCCTCGATGCCCTGCCGCAGCCTGGGGAGCGCCGCGGGGCTGAGGCGCGGAGCGTGTCGGCGCCGCTGCGCGCGGCACTCGACCGGTGGCGGCCCAGCGCGCCGGCGCCGTTGGTCGACGCGATGGAGGAGGCGCTGCGCTCGGAGCGGGAGCAGGAGCTCAGGTCGATGCGTGCCTACGGCCTGGCGGACCGCCTCGGCCTCGACCGACGGGAGGTGCTCGCGGCCATGTTGCGGGCTGTCCCGGAGGGCCTGCTGGAGGTGTACTGGTCCGTGCGCTGCACCCGGTGCCAGGGGGAGCTCGGCGCCACCACCTCGTTGTCGAACCTCGCGGACCATGCCGACTGCGTGTCGTGTGGGATCCAGGTCTCCACCGACCTGGGCCGCTCGGTGGAGGTGCTGTTCGCGCCCCACCCCTCCGTGTTCCCTCGGAGCGAGGACCGCTTCTGCACGCTGTTCCCAAGTGGAGCGCCCTCCCTCGTGGCGGCCTTTCCCCTCGAGCCCGGCACGACGGCGCGGGAGGCGTTGGCGGTGGAGGTCGGCGAGCACCTCGCCCTCGGCGTGGGGCAAGGGCGGGACGACATCGACGTCCGGGTGTCCCAAGACGGGGGGCACGCCATCCAGTGGAGCCCCGAGGTGGCCGCCGCGGCAGAGGTGGCGGCGGGGGAGCTGGTGGTCGAGGCCCACAACACCACCGATGCCCGGCAGCGCCTGGTGCTTCGGGACACCGATGCGGACCGCCACGTGGTGATGGCCGCCGACGTCGCGACGGTGCCGGTGTTCCGGCGGCAGCTGGGGCCCGAGATCCTCGCCTCTCGGGTGCGGGTGGGCAGCCGACGCATCGCCCTGCTGTTCACCGATCTGTCAGGCTCCACGGCGCTGTACGAAGAGGTGGGGGATGCGGTGGCGTATTCGCTGGTGCGGGACCACTTCGACCTGGTGCGACGGGAGGTCGAGGCCCACGGTGGAGAAGTGGTGAAGACCATCGGTGACGCCGTGATGGCGAGCTTCGAGCGCGTCGACGAGGCGTTGAGGGCGGGCCATGCCATGCGCACGGCCTTCGATCGCTGGATGGCCGAGGCCCACCGGGAACGGGCGGTCCGTCTCAACGTGGGGGTGCACGTCGGCATGGCCCTCGGGGTGCACACCGATGCCCTGGGCCTCGACTGGTTCGGGCAGAACGTGAACCTCGCGGCCCGCGCCCAAGGGGCCGCTCACGACGGGGATCTGGTGATCACCGGCGCAGTCCACCACGACGCGTTGGTGGTGCCGATGTGGGGAGACCTCGGGAAGCCCGAGGCGTTCGAGGTCGAGCTCAAGGGCATCGGCGCCACGGAGCTCTACCGCTGGCGACGCCCCGACTGACGGACCCTACTCGGCGATGTCGTGGCAGCCCGCGATGCTGGGTCGGCCCGCATCGGCCAGGATGGCGTCGGCCGTGCCTGCGAGCACCTGCCCCCGCTGGGACCCGTGCACGGCGCAGTCGGCCGCATTGCCGTCGCGGTAGGCGCGGACCACCCAGGTCGAGCGGTCGAGCACGTCGCAGGACGCGGTTCCGGTGAAGCTCACCCACACGGCGCCTTCGAGGGCGTCGGCGGTGCGCATCGACACCTGATGCACGACGCCGTCGTCGATCAGGTCGAGCTCGAGGGCGTCAGCAAGTCCGAGGGTGTCGATGGCCACGGTGGCTTGGCTGCCCTCGCAGGTGGCCATCACGGCGTCGACCCGGACCCGCAGGGCGTCGGGCTCGATGGTGTCGACCCCCATCGGCACGGGCTCGAAGGGCTCCTGACCGGGGTCGGTGGGGTCGGGCGTGGTGCCGCCGGGGCCCTGGGAGGCGGGATCGGCGGGGGCGCAGGCCCACAGCAGCAGGAAGAGGGGGGTCATGGGCACACCTTGCTCTGGACGGAGGCGGTGGACCACCCCGCCGCGGTCTGGGCCAGGCCGACGCGGTTGGTGCCGCCGGGTCCGGTCTGGTCGGAGAAGTACAGGAGGTAGTCGGTGGTGCCGACGGGGAGGACGTCCCAGTGGCGCATCTCCACGTCGCCCACCATCGTGCTGAACAGCGGGCCGGGCCCGAGGTTCCAGGTGACGAAGTTCGTGGATGCAAGGCGTCCCACGTTGCCGGCGTCGATGGTGTAGCCCGTGAGCTGGCGTCCCCCGACGAAGGCGGTGAAGGTGCCGTCGACCTCACAGGCCGGGGCGGCGTTGTAGACCTCGTCGGGGGTCCACGGTGCGTCGCCTGGGGACCAGGCCGTGGCGTCGATGCCGAGGTTCGTCGCGGTCCCGCTGGCCACCATCATGTCGGGGCGCTGGGAGAGCGCGACCTTGTACTCGCCGTCCGCGAAGACGGCGCGGGGGTAGCCGAAGTTCTGGCCCACCGCGAGCACCGGCACGGGGTGCGGCACGGTGGCGAGGTACTCGCCGAGGCCGCTGTTCCACGACAGGGCGAGCCGCCCGATGCCCGTGTACTGGTCGCAGCCCCAGGTGGGCGTGCCGCTGTCGCAGGCCGTGTCGCTCTGCTCGGCCTTGAAGAACATCGTCAGGTTGCCGCTGCTCCGGTCCACCAAGGTGGGGTGGGCCGCCACGCAGTCCCAATACAATCCGGAGCCCGGGGCCGGCTGCACCAGCGGGCCGCCCGCATCCGTCCAGGTCTTGCCGTCGGCGGAGGTGGCGAGGCCGATGCCCCACACGCCCACTGGGCAGTCCGCGTGGGTGCCGATCTGGGTCTCGAAGACCATCACGAAGAGCCCGCTGGCGTTGTCGAAGGCGACCGATGGAGACCCGATTCCGCCCGTCGTCCAGGGCACGTCGTCGGTGTCGAAGGAGACCGCAGGGTCGATGGCGAGGTCCTTCGGGTCGCAGACGCCGTCGCCGTCGGTGTCGGCGCCGTCGTTGATGACGTCGAAGGTGCCCGTGCTGCAGTCGTCGCAGCCGTCGAGGTCGGTGTCGGAGCACACGTTGGGGTCGAGGGGGGAGCTGTCGCTTCCGTCGTCGACGGTGTCGTTGTCGTCGTCGGTGTCCCCAAGGTCGCAGGCGCCGTCGCCGTCGGTGTCGGTGCCGTCGTTGCCTGGGTCGCTCATCATGGCCACGGCGCAGTCGTCGCATGTGTCGTTGTCGACGTCGTTGCAGGCGTTGGGGTCGTTGGGGTCGCTGTCGTCGCCGTCGAGCACGCCGTCGCCGTCGTCGTCGTCGTCGATGTCGGCGCAGAGGCCGTCGCCGTCGAGGTCGTCGAAGCCGTCGTCGGGGCAGTCGTCGCACAGATCGGCCACGCCGTCGTTGTCGACGTCGGACATCGCGGAGGGGTTGATCGTGGTGTTCACGCCGTTGTCGACGACGTCGGTGCCGGTGTTGCCCAGGAAGGCCGCGGTGACGACGGTGTCGCTGGAGGCCGCATCGACGACGACGCCGTCGGTGCCGCTGCCGAAGCCGCTGTTCTGGATGAGCGTTCCGATGGAGTCCCGCACGTCGACGCCTCGGCGGGCCTCGCAGGTCTGGAGCCCGTCGACCACGACGTTGGTGGAGCCCACGACCGCCACGGTGCGCACGTCGTTGTCGAGGTCGACCCCCGTGATGTTCATCACGGTGATGTCGTTGCTGTCGAGGACCTCCACGTACTCCCGGTTGGTCGCCCCGAGGCCCACACCGGTGAAGTCGAAGCTCGCGAAGTCGTAGGTCTGGGGGCCCACCAGTGTGTCGAGCAACACGCCGTTGGCGCTGTCGATCAACTTGACGTCCGTCATCACCGTGGTCGCGTCGATCTCCTTGAGCTGCAGGCCCCGGAGCGTCATGTCGGTGAAGGAGCTGTCGAGGATGGTGAGGCCCGTGGTGGCGCCGGAAGCGTAGACGCCCCGGTAGAAGCCACTCACGAAGGCGCCGTCGATGGTGACGTCGGTGGTCCGGACCAGGCGCAGGGCGTTGCCGAGGCCCGTGCTGCTGCCGAGGTTGACCCCGATCTGGATGTCGGTGACGTCCTCGAGGTCCCACACGTCGTCGCCATTGGAGCCGGGCACGTTCACGAAGCTGTTGGTGCCGGGAAGGTCCCACGGCCCCACGAGGTCGTCGATCCGGATGCCCTGGTCGGACCCATCGAGGGTGTTGGTCTCGAGGATGAGGGGGAGCACCATGCCCAAGAGCTGGATGCCGAAGGATCCACTGCTGGAAGCGTCGTTGCCTTGGATGTCGAAGTTGGTGTTCGTGGAGCCGCCGACGGAGATGCCGTTGCGCCGGCCGCTGACGTCGTTGCCCGTGAGCGTGACGTCTTTGCTGGAGCTGACGTAGATCCCTCGGCCGAGCGCCGATGAGGACGACAGGTCGAGGCCCTGCAGCGTCACATCGGTGACGGCGTTCAAGAAGATGACGTCGTCGGCGTTGCCACCCTCGGCGACGCCGACGAAGCTGGAGTCGATCCCGGCGCCGTGGGGGAAGGTCCATGGCCCCGCCAGGCCCGACAGCCGCAGGCCTTCCTTGGACCCGTCGAACACGTTGCGGGCCATGGTGAGGCCATCGTCGACGTTGGTGAGGTACATGCCCCACGCCGTCGCGTCGCTCACGTCGGTGTCGAGGATGTTCAGGTCGGTGTTGGTGCCGTTGGCGTAGACGCCGTAGGCACGGTTGTCGGCGATGACGTTGAGCACCTGCGCGTGGACGGTGTTGCGCAGCTCGATGCCGATGCCGGTGCCGGCGGTACCCGACACCACGAGGTTCTGGATGAGGACCTCGTCGACGCCGCTGGCGCGCACGATGGCGTCGGCGCTGTCGCTCACGATGGCGAACCCAGCCCCGTCGAGGGTGATGTTGTCGGCGTCGAGGGTGATGGCGTCGCCGACGAACGCGACCGGACAGATCACGTCGGCCGTGAGGGTGACGTCGGTGGTGAGGATGTCTCCGCAGGCCACCTGGGCGAGGGCGGAGGGCACGAGAAGGGCCAAGGGAAGCATGGGGGCTCCAAGGGGGAGCGCCGTCTATGCCGTGGGCCTCATCGAAACCAGCCCGCAGTGTGGGGCGCTGGTACGCTGGGTCTCAAGGTGACCTCCTGGCGCAGATCACAGGGCAGAGCTGCAATCCCGGGTGGCAGGATCGATGGGCAGGCCGCCCGAGGTGCTGGCCCAGCCGATGGCTCCGTCTTGCTCGAAGGCGACCCAGGCCTCGCTTGGCGTGGAGACGGTGTCCCAGGCATCCCAGGCGTCCGTGGGCGTCCAGATGTCGGCGGCGAGGGAGAGGAACCAGAGCTGCAGGTCGTCGGAGAGGCCATAGGTGAAGCCGGTGTCGGAGCCGGTCCAGCCGCCGTAGTGCATCACCCAGGGCATCGAGGGGCCGTCGAAGCAGCTGACGGAGGGGGAGAGGATGCCGTCGAGGCTCCACCACGTGGAGCCGTAGGGAAGCACCGCGTAGGCGTCCCGGGTCCACGTGCGGGCATCGGGGGAGGAGAGGGTCACCAGGCCGAGGGTCGGGTCCACACCCACGCCGAACCAGGTCCCGTCGCGTCGAGCGACTGAGACGGCCTCGAGGTCGTCGAGGCCGGTGGGACGCCAGCTGGTGGCGCGGCGTCCTTCGAAGCGCCGAGCCCACATGGTGTCGTCGTGGACCGCGCGAGCGAGGATGAGCAGGCCGTCTGCGGTGTCGGCGACAGTGGGGGTGCGGAAGCCGCACGGGGCGGCGGGCGTGGGGCCGATGGTGGCGGGGTGGACCGTCCAAGACAGACCGTCGGTCGACGTGGCGCGGCCCAGCTGGTGGGCTTCGTCGCATCCCGCGACGTCGATCTGACTCTCGAACACCATGGCGAAGCCCGTGTCGGTGCTCCACAAGGCTGGGTGGCCCACCGCGGACGCAGCCCAGGGCAGATCGGCGGTGGTGATCACGTCGGTGGCGTCGACGTCGACGTGTTGTGCGAGGGCGATGGAGACGAAGAGCAGCACGGATCCTCCCGGTGCTCTGTCGTCGGCTCGAAACGACCCTGGCTTGAGGGCGGCCCCTCAGCCGTCGTAGGGATCGGGGTCGGCGGGCTGCCACAGCTCCACTTTCATGCCGCCGGGGGCCATCACGTGGGCGAAGCGGCCGTTGGGCTCGTCGATCTGCTTGAGGATGTCCATGCCCTGGCCCTTCAGCAGCTCGAGCACCCCGTCGAGGTCGTCGACCCGGAAGTTGACCATGAAGGGCTGGGTGCTCGGCTCGAAGTAGTCGCTGTCTTCCGCGAACAGGCCGAGCACGGTGTACCCCTTCTTCTCGGGGTCTTCGCGCTCCCGCCAGGGGAAGAACGTGCCCCAAGGCTCCAGGGGGACCCCGAGGAGGGTGAGGAAGGCGCGCAGCCCGTCTTCGTTGCCGGCCTTCATGAAGACGCCGCCGATGCCTGTGATCTTTGCCATGTGGCCTCCTGGTGCTGAGGCCGACACCCTACCTCGGTGGACCGGCTGCCATGGGGCGATCAGCCCCCGGTGACCTCGATCCGGTACACGCCGATGGCGCCGTTCGCGTGGCCGGTCACAAGCCAGGTGCTGCCTGCCTTCTTGCCCACCAACTCTAGGCTCTGATCCATCGCTTCGGCGCCCTGGACCGTGACTCTGCTGGGGTGGCCGACGATCTGGCCGGTCGGCGTGGTGCCGAGGTTCACGGCCAGTGTCCCTCCGACCGGGACGGCGAAAGAGCCCGTGACGGGGTGGGCATCCGCGGGGGCCGTGCCCTCCGCACCGACCGTCAGCGTCCACACGAGCGGGACGTGGGCGGAGCGCTCCACCACCACGTCGGTCACGCCGGCCTTGGTGCCCTGCACCCACAGCCAGTCGTCGCCGAAGGGCACCACCTGGGCCAGGCTCGGCCGCACCACCAGGTGGCCGGCGGTGTCGTCGGGGAGGGGGAGGAGGTAGCCGTGGTCGACGGGCAACGAGACGGCGGTGGCCTCGGTGTTGAAGCCGGTTCCCGCGACGGCACCTTCGGCAGGCACCTTCACGGCGACCGTGCGGGTGCCCGTGGCTTCGCTCAGCGTGAACGTGCCCTCCCCAGAACGTAGGCCGAGCAGCACCAGGTACGGCGGCATCTGCTCGACGCGAAAGCGGTCGTTGCTGGCGGACAGCGCGGTGGGAGGGCCGTCGAGGGAGAGCACCGCGGAGCGGCCCACGGGCAGGGTCAGGGCGTCCTGCCCGAAGGCGAGGGCCACCAGGAGCGCCGGAATCAACGTTTGCCCCGCTTCTTCGGGGGCGGGCCTCGGCGTCGCCCCTGGGGCTTGCCCTTGCCCTTCGACGCCTTGGCGGTCGCCTGCACCTCTTGGGCGTCCTCCGGGTACTGCTCGTGGACCTCCTTGCGGAAGTCCTCGAAGGTGCCGTCGACGATCGACTGCCGCATCCGGGCCATGTACTGCTGGAACCAGGCGATGTTGTGCACGCTGACCAGGGTGGCGGCCAAGATCTCGCCGACCCGGAACAGGTGGTTCAGGTAGGCCCGGGTGAACGTCTTGCAGGTGCTGCACGTGCAGGTGCTGTCGATCGGGTACATGTCGGACCGAAACCGCTTGTCGGTCAGGCGGATGCGGCCGCGGCTCGTCCACGCGACCCCAGAGCGCGCATGGCGGGTCTGGATCACGCAGTCGAACATGTCGACGCCCCGTGCCACGCCCTCCACGAGGTCCAGCGGGCGGCCGACCCCCATCAGGTAGCGGGGCGCCTCGGTGGGCATGTGGGGGGTCGTCCACTCCAGCACTTCGCACATCTTCTGGTGGCCTTCGCCCACCGACAGGCCGCCGATGGCGTAGCCGTCGAAGCCGATGTCCTGGATCTGCTGCGCACTCTTTTTGCGCAGATCGGGCCAGAAGCCCCCCTGCACGATGCCGAAGAGCGACTGGTCGGGGCGGGCGTGGGCCTCTTTGCAGCGGGCCTCCCAGCGGGCCGTGCGGTCGACGCTGGCCTCGACGTAGGACTTGTCGGTGCCGAAGGCGACGCACTCGTCGAAGACCATGGCCACGTCGGCCCCGAGGGTCTGCTGGATGTCCATGGAGACTTCGGGGGAGAGGAAGGTCTTCTTCCCGTCGACCTCGTACTGGAAGGTGACCCCCTCCTCGGTGACCTCCTTGTCGAGGCTGAACACCTGAAAGCCGCCGGAGTCCGTGAGGATCGGCACCTTCACGTTCATGAACTCGTGCAGGCCGCCGTGCTTGGCCACCAGCTTCTCGCCGGGGCGCTGGTGCAGGTGGTAGGTGTTGGCCAACAAGATCTGCACCCCGGTGTCGGGCAGCAGCGAGGGGTGCACGCTGCGGATGGCCCCCTGAGTGCCGACGGGCATGAAGACCGGGGTCTGCACGGTGCCGCGGTGCAGCTCGAGGGTGCCGGCGCGGGCCTGGCCTTGGGTGGCGTCGATGGTGTAGGGGGCTGGGCGCATGCCGGGTCGGTAGCGCGTGGGGCAGGGGATGGCGAGGGGGGCGCCGTGGGTCACCGGTGCACGGCCGCCAGGATCTTCGCCCGCAGCGCTTCGGTCTCCATCCCCAGCGCGTCGGCCACCGGAGCCACCACCATGGCCGTGAGCATCCGGTGGACTGCGCTCTCGCCGAAGGGAGGCCGCCCGGGCCGGGACCACTGACCGCGGGCGAAGGCGAGCAGGCCGTCGGGGTCGCAGGCTGCGGCGAGCCGGGTGAAGTCCTTGTGCCGGGCCTTCCAGTCTCGCTCGTCCGGCGGCGCCGGGGTCAGCATGCGGGCCAGCTGGCCCCGGGCGGCGTCGGCGGAGGGCACCGGCCACGGCCAGGTGACCGTGGAGACGAGCACGTGCAGGAGCGAGTCGGGCGCGACCTTCGCCAGGCTGTCCAGCTGCACCACGTTGTAGCGGTCGCCGTCCTTGGTGGTCACGTCCACCACGGTGCCGAGGCCGCAGTGCCCCTGGATGACGGGCACGACCACCCGGGCCCCGACGTCGAATGCCGGCATGTCGATTCTCCCTCGGGCGACGGCGCGCGTCGATCCAGGCACCACCGTATCCGCTACCAGCCACCGGACGCACCGCCTCCACCGAAGCCCCCTCCGCCACCGCTCCAGTCGCTTCCGGACGAGGAGGAGGAGGAGCTGCTCGACGAGGAGGAGCCGCTCGAGGAGCTGTAGCTCCCCCCGCTTCCGCCTCCGCCTCCGCCGTTGCCCTTGTGGCTCAGAGCGATGGCGGCCACCAACGGCAAGCCCACGGCCACCGCCATCAGGAGGCTCGTCGGCTCCCCCGCGACATGGTCCATGGCCGTGGCCGCGCCGAGGAAGATCAGGGCGAAGAAGGTGGCCCATCGGCCCTTGCGCTCGGTCTCCATGGCGCCGATGGGACCGCACAATGCCGCCCCTCCAGCGCTCGCCCCGACGATGGAGAGCAGGTCGCCTCCTTGCCCGAAGGCGAAGCGGGTCCACACCCCCAACCCCACGATGGGGAGCAGGAGCCGTAGCCAGAGCCACCGCACGCCATGGAGCCGCCGGGCCAGGCTCTTGGGTGGCCCTTCCCCCCACCATCCGAGGAAGAAGAGCACGCTGCCCACGCCGCCCATCAAAGCTGCGACGGCACGCAGCGCGGCGTCTCTCGGCGAGGCCCGCATCAGGCCGGCGAAGGCCTGTCGGGGAACGGAGGGCCCCGACCCCGGCGTGCGCGAGGCGACCTGGCCGCCGATCTCGTCCACGATCCGTCCCAGCGCCAGGTCGTAGCGCTCGGCTCGGAGGTGCTGGGTGGCCCCCATGAGCATGCGGCCGGCCTCGGCGTCGGTGACGTAGCCCTCGAGGCCGTAGCCCACCTCGATGCGGCTGCGGCGGTCCCGCACGGCGAGCACCACGAGGAAGCCGTCGTCTTGCCCGTCGGAGCCGCCACCCCAGCTCGAGGCCGTCTCCAAGGCAAAGGTCTCGATGGTGTGGCCCGAGGGCACCCTCGAGACGGTGAGCACGGCCCCCTGCACGCCGGTGGCGTCACGGAGGGCGCGGAGCTGCGCGTCGAGGGTGGCTTCGGCCTCGACCGGCAGCACGTCGGCTTGGTCGGTGACCGGGTCGACGATCACGGGGGCGGCGCTGAGGGCGACGGTGAGGAGGAGCGACCACATGGGCCCTCCTACCACGTCTTCCCGTGGCCTCGCCGCTGCAACGTCACAGCCCTAGGGCATTCAGGCCGAGGTGGATCTGCGCGAGGTCCTCGTCTCCTGGATTGCTCTGCAGGGCGACGTCGAGGGCATCTCGGGCTTCGTCCTTCTCGACCACGGCATCCCCCCCCTGTTGGTGCTTCAGGGTCTCGGCGAAGGCGTAGATCGCCGCTCCCTTGTCGAGCTGGGCGTGGTCGGTGGCCAGCAGGTCCCGAAGCGTCGCGCTGGTGGTGACGGCGCGCCCCTCGAAGGTCACGCCGTCCAAGTAGGTGACCGTGACCGCGATGGACTGGTCCAGGTCGACGTCGTCCGCGCACGAGGACATGTGCTGGTAGAGCACCACGGCGTCGTTGGGGGCCATGTGCTGGGGCTGGACCTCTCGCGGGTCCGCGGAGAGCTCCTCGCCGCTGAAGCGGTCGATGGTGAATCCGGGGGGCAGGTCGTAGCGGATCTGCACGTCCCGGGCGGTGGTGGACATGGTCTCCATGAAGCGGTCGCCGAACACGTCCTCGGCGGCCGCTCGGTCGGGGATGAACACCGCCGCGCCACGGCCGAGGTCGGTGACCTCGTTCATCAGGGTGTCGTTGTAGTAGGCGGGCTGTCCCGTCCCGACCCCGATCATGTAGATGCCGTCGGTGTCGTTGTCGCCGGCCTTCTCCCCGATGAGCTCGGCGTCGGTCAGCCCGATGTTGGCCCCGCCGTCGGACAGGAGCACGACCCGGTGGATGCGTCCCTGGACCCAGTGTTGCTCGGTGATTCGGTACGCCTCCTTCAGGCCCGCGGCGAGGTCCGTGCCGCCGCCCGTCGAGATGGCATCGATGGCGTCGAGGAAGACGGGGTCGTTCGGGGCGGTGATGGGGTGCCCGTCGAGGACCAGGTCCTGGCCGCTGGACCAGCCGATGATGCTCACGATGTCGCCCGGGCGGAGCTGCCTCGCGATGACGCGGAGGCTGTCCTTCATGTGCTCGATGGGGGCGCCGGACATGGAGCCGGACTGATCGACGCTGAAGGTGAGCACCATCGGCGGCCGCTCGTCGGGGTCGATGTGCTCGGAGCTGATGCCCACCTGCATCGCGAAGGTACCGGGCTCCTTCCCTTCGGTCAGCTGGAGGTCCACGAGGAGCTGACCTTCCTCCGCTGCCGGGTAGTCCCACGATGCGTGGTTGAAGAACTCGTAGGTGCGGATCGGGCCGAAGGGCGCTTGGCCTGCGAGCACCTGACCCATGGCCTGCATCGGCGACGACATGGAGTTCGAGTCGTCGGGGGAGGCGTACAGCACCACCGGCTCGCTCTCGTCGCAGACCGCGTCCCCGTCGTCCGGCTCTTCTTCGTCGTTCATGGCCTCCGAGGGGCTCGTATAGGTGCTGGACGCGGCGGTGGCGCCCCGATCCGCGAGGTCGTGGTAGCTACAAGCGGACAGGGCGAGCAGGAGCAGGGTCATCGGGTAGCGCATGGACATCACCTCCACGACGGCTCTGTGCAGCAGCCGTGCCACGGGCGACGATGTGGTGAGCGGCGGGCTCGTGAAGGCACGCGGGGCCCGAGCGACGAAGAAACCGAGGCATGGCTGTCGCGGCGGGACGGGCGCCGCAGCAGTCCCGAGGTATGCTCGCGACCATGTCCGTACGATATTTGTGTCTGCCCCTCGGCCTCCTGCTCTTCCCCGCCTGCCGTGCATGGCACGAGCCGATGCCCGTCGAGGGGGCTCCTCTGCAGGGGGTCGAGCCCGTCACCGTGGCGCTTGCCCAGGCGCCCCGGGGCTACCGTGCCGGAAACGCGTCGATCGTGCGGAGCCGCTCCGGCCTGTGGGTCGCGTGGGAGCACGCCACCTTCGACAAGACGGACACCACCCTGCACCTGTTCCACAGCGTCGACCGGCCCTTCCAGGACCCGTGGTCTTCTGTGGTGGTCAAGCGGACGGACGGACAGACGAAGCCGTCCCTGGCGTCGAGCCCCGAGGGCGTCTACCTCCTCTCGAACCACTGCGGGGGCACGTGCGGGAGCATCGAGGTCTCTCATGGCCACGTGGAGCACTACCTCGCGGAGACGCCGCTCACGCCTTCGTCCGAGTGGTCCTTCACCCTTCCCTCCGACCGGGATGCGGGCCGTGGCGACGTCGCGTCGTCCATCGATCCGTCCACCCGCGAGCCTGTGCCCGGCCAGCATCTGGTCGCCTGCTACAGCGACACCCCCACCGCGGATACCGCGGCCGACCCGGTGGAGGCACTTCGCTGCGACAGCCTGAGCGACAAGGGGTGGCGGAACCGCTTCGTGCTCGAGAGCGGGCAGAATGCAGATCACCCGTCTGTGCTCCTCGACCCAGGCGATGGCTTGCTCGTGGGCTTCGGCGGGCGGGTGGATGGCCGGCGGGAGGCCCTGCTGCGCTTCGACGACGACACCGTGCTCCGGCTCGCGCCCGACGTGTTGGGCGGCGACGTGCAGCTGGCCCGAGGGGTTGGCTCGCTGCACGCGGTGTGGCGCACCCACGTCGACGGCCTCTGGTCGCTGCAGCTCGGCACCTGCGCCACCTACCCGGACTGCACCACGTTGGACCGCTGGGATGTGGTGGAGGTGAGCCAGGCCGGGCTCATCGATGGCCTCGCAGTGGAGGTCGAGAAGGGCGAGGTCGTGCTGTCTTGGAGCGAGGGCGCCAGCATGGACACCTCTCGGGTAGAGGTGGCGTGGGTCTGTCCGGGTGGGCTGCAGCGGCAGACGGTGGCGGAGCGGGCATCCACGAACCAGGGTCAGCCCAGCATGGTGCTCCACGAGCGGGAGCTGGTGTTGGCGTACACATCTCTCGAGACGGAGCAGAACCCCGTGGAGCTGCACCTGGCCCGGGTACGAAGGAACTGCAAGTAGGGTCCCGGTCACATGGTCGGGGCGACCGAACCCCGGAACGTTGATATCCTCCGCGCGATGCTCCAAACCGTACCGTTGCCCGACCTTCCTCGCGGCACCCGCCTCATCGGCGGGTGGACGGTCGGCTCCACGCTTCCGCGCCTCGACGATGGCCTGCTGCGCGCCGTTGCCGAGCGAGCGGATGGGCGGCGCGCCGTGCTGGAGGCGGGCCTGTACCGCGGCGCGAAGATGGGGCGCTGGCTCGACGACTTCGTGGAAGACATCGAGCTGTGGGGCGACACCCGCGCCTTCCTCCCCGTGCTCGCGGCCGGACGGGTCGAGGGATCTCAGGTGGTGGTGCGCATCGTCTCGGCGCCCCGCGGGCGCGTGTTGACCAGCCTCACGCAGGCCGCCTCCGGTCGGCCCCCGTCCCTCGAGATGGCGGTGCATGCTGCGGCATCCCTGAGCCAAGCGATCGCCACGGCCCACGCCCGAGGCCTCGTGCACGGGTCGTTGCACCCTGGCCGGGTGCACCTTCTGTCCAACGGAGTCGAGGTGGAGCCCGGCGGCTTCGAGCTTGCCCTCCGCCAGTCCCGCGGCGACGTCGTGCCCTCCCGCGCCTCCGACGTGAAGGCGGTCGCGGAGCTGCTGCTCGTGATGCTCGGGGCGCCCGCCTCGGCCGGCGTGCCGCCCTCGTTGCCGGAGGCCATGCAGGTGGTCCTGCGGGCCTGTCTCGACCACGACCCCGGGGAGCGCCCGGATGCGCCCGACCTGGTCGCCGCGTTGCGCCAGGTGTCCGAGGGCCTCACCCCCGCCGCCGTCAGCGACCGAAGCACCCCGGTCACCGCCAATCGCACCGTGGCTCCCCGGTTGGGGGTCGTCGACGTGACGCTGCCTCCGGCGGCCCCGCCGGTCCCCGACGTGCGAAGCCTGGTGCCTGCGGTCTCTCGAGAGTCCGTGCCGAGGCCTCACCTGGCCAAGGTCGAGAAGCGTCGACGGTACGTGGAGTATGGGCTCGGCGTCGTCGTGCTGCTGATCGTGGCCTACGTGGCCTGGTCGTTCCTCGGCTGATGTCCCCGTTAGGGGAACGGCATGACCTACGCCCGACTCGCCGTCGTCTCGCTCCTCGGCGCCTGCGCCACCGCCGGCAGCTTCCAGACCGCCCACACCGTCGGCCCCGGGGGCTGGGAAGTGGGCGCCGACGCCTCGGTGTTGGGGATCGTCGATCTCAGCGGCGACCTGCCCTACCTGGTGCTGCCGCGGGTCGCGGGCCGTGTCGGGGTGTCGGAGCGGACCGAGCTCGGGGCCAGCGTGGGCCTCGATGGCGTGAAGCTCGGGCCGCGGGTGCAGCTGACGAACATCGACGATGAGGGCGTCGTGGTGACAGCCGGGCTCTCCGGCAAGGTGCTTCCGCTCCCGACCCCTGAGCAGTCTGGCGTGCTCGTCGGGGCCGAGGAGAGCGTCTACGTGGGCCTGCCGACGTCTCCAGAGAGTCAGCTCGTCCTGGTGGGGCGGGCCGCCCAAGACGTCGGTTTCGTCGACGGCAACCAGGCCACCCTGGTGTGGACCGGCGGGGCCGTGGGGTGGTCCTGGAGCCCCGACGGCCTGTTCCGGCTGATGCCGGAGATCGGAGCCATGGTGCCCGTCGTCGTCATCGACGATGGAGGCGGGAACTCCGGCCTCGACGGCGGGACCGTGCAGGTAGGGCTCGGCTTCGCCTACGGGCAGCGGAGATAGCCGAGGGGAAACGAGCGGGGGTCAGAGCGGTAGGGGTACCGCTCGGACCCCTTTCCTCAGAACTGCTCGGCTTCGGTCGACTCGGCGAGGGCCAGGGTGCTGGACTCGGAGGCCGAGAGCGTCTGGCGGACCAGGTCGAAGTAGCCGGTGCCCACCTCGCGCTGGTGCTTGACGGCGGTGTAGCCCTCGGGGGCCGCAGCGAACTCGGCGTCCTGCAGCTCGGAGTAGGCGGCCATGCCGCGGGCCTTGTAGCCCTTGGCGAGCTGGAACATGGAGTGGTTGAGGGCGTGGAAGCCCGCCAGCGTGACGAACTGGAACTTGTAGCCCATGGCGCCGAGCTCCTGCTGGAACGTAGCGATGGTCGCGTCGTCGAGGTTCTTGCGCCAGTTGAAGCTGGGGCTGCAGTTGTAGGCCAGCATCTTGCCGGGGAACTTGGCGTGGATGGCTTCGGCGAAGCGGCGGGCCTCCTCGAGGTCCGGCTTGCCGGTCTCGCACCAGATGAGGTCGGCGTAGGGGGCGTAGGCGAGGCCGCGGGCGATGGCCTGATCGAGGCCCTTCTTCACCACGAAGAAGCCTTCTGGGGTGCGCTCTCCGGTGCAGAACGGCTTGTCGCGGTCGTCGATGTCGGAGGTGAGCAGCCCGGCGGAGTTGGCGTCGGTACGGGCGATGATCACGGTGGGCACGTCGAGCACGTCGGCGGCGAGGCGCGCGGCGGCGAGGGTGTCCACGAACTGACGGGTCGGCACCAGCACCTTGCCCCCGAGGTGGCCACACTTCTTCTCGGCGGCGAGCTGGTCCTCGAAGTGGACCCCGGCGGCCCCCGCCATGATGAGGGACTTGGCGAGCTCGTACGCGTTCAAGGGGCCGCCGAAGCCCGCCTCGGCATCCGCGATGATGGGGGCGTACCAGTGGGTGTCGCCCTCGCCCTCGGAGGTCTGGATCTGGTCGGCGCGCTGCAGGGCGGCGTTGATGCGCGTGACGACCTTGGGCACGGAGTTCACCGGGTACAGCGACTGATCCGGGTAGACGTTGCCCGACAGGTTGGCGTCGGCGGCGACCTGCCAGCCGGACAGGTAGATGGCCTCGAGGCCGGCCTTGACCATCTGGACGGCCTGGCCGCCGGAGAGGGCGCCGAGGGCGTTCACGTAGGGGCGGTCGTGGAGGAGCTCCCAGAGTCGCTCGGCGCCGACCCGCGCCAGGGTGTGCTCGATGTGCAGCGACCCGCGCAGCTTGCGCACGTCTTCGTCGGAGTACGGGCGCTCGATGCCGTCGAAGCGGCCGGCAACGGCGAGGTCACGAAGGACGGAGGACATGGGGACTCCAGGGCGTTCGGGTGCAGATGCACCTCGGGTGGCCCACCGGACCAGGGTGGCCGGGCGGGAGAGGGAGAGGGGTTGTGTGCGGGGGGGCTGACCCCCCTCATCAACCGTCCAGCAAGGGGTAGGCGGGCAGGGTGAGGAACTCTGGGAAGTCCTCCCCGGTGCACAGGGACAAGAACAGCTCCGAGGCGCGCTCGAGGGTCGCGGGCAGCGCCCCGTCGACGACGTCGGAGGACAAGGCCTCGGCGAGGACCGAGCGAACCAAGGCCCCGTCGACGACGCGGCCGTCGGCGAGGGTGGCGCCCTGACGGATCCACTGCCACACCTGGGTGCGGCTGATCTCCGCGGTGGCGGCGTCCTCCATCAGGCCGAAGAGGGGCACGCAGCCGGAGCCCGCGAGCCAGGCCGCCAGGTAGCGGACGCCGACCTCGACGTTTTGCCGCAGCCCGGCCTCGGTGGGCACCCCCTCCGGGAGGGTGACCAGGGCCGCGGTGTCGAACACGACCTCGTCGCGGGCCACGTGGAGCTGGTCGGTCTTGTCGCCCATGACGGCCCCGAAGGCCTCCCGGGCGATGGGCACGAGGGCCGGGTGGGCCACCCAGGTACCGTCGTGGCCCTGGGCTGCCTCCCGCTCTTTGTCGCGCCGCACCTTGTCCAGGGCCTTCTGGTTGGCCTCGGGGTCGTGCTTGAGCGGGATCTGGGCGGCCATGCCTCCCATCGCGTAGGCCCCGCGGGCGTGGCAGATGCGCACGAGGTTCTCGGTGTAGGCCCGCATGAAGGGACGGTCCATGCCGATCTCGGCCCGGTCGGGGAGCACGACGTCGGTGCGGGACTTCAGGGTCTTGATGCAGCTGAACAGGTAGTCCCAGCGACCGCAGTTGAGGCCGACGATGCGGCGCCGGAGCGCGTGGAGGATGCCCTCCATGTGGAAGGCGCCGGGCAGGGTCTCGATGAGGACGGTGACCTTGCTGGTGCCGACGTCGAGGCCGACAGCCCGCTCGGCGTGGGCCATCACCTCTTCCCACAGGGCGGCTTCGTCCCGGTGCTGCAGCTTGGGCAGGTAGAAGTAGGGCCCGGTGCCCATGGCCTTCAGCGCTGCGTGGTTGTGGAACAGGTACAGGCCGTAGTCGACCAGGGCCGCGATGGCGGGCTCCCCATCGACCAGCAGGTGGGCCTCCACCAGGTGCCAGCCCCGAGGGCGGACGAGGAGCACCGCGGGGTCGGCCTCGAGCACGTACACCTTGCCCGTCGAGGGGTGGGTGTAGGTGATGGTGCGGGCCACGGCGTCGCGGAGGTTCCGCTGGCCCAGGACCATGTTCGACCAGGTGGGGGCCGAGCTGTCCTCGAAGTCCGCCATGAACACGTCGGCGCCGCTGTTGAGGGCGTTGATGATCATCTTGCGGTCGACCGGTCCGGTGATCTCCACGATGCGCTTGCGCAGGTCCGTCGGGATGGGGGCCACCTGCCAGCCCGGGTGCTGCACCCTCAGGTCGTCGAGGACCTCGGGGAGGGCTCCGTCGTCGTACCGCGCCTGGGCGTCCTCCCGGGCAGCGAGCAGCTCGCGGACCCGGGGGGCGAAGCGACGGTGCAGGTCCGCCACGAAGGCGAGGGCGGCCTCGGTGAGGATCGGCTCGCCGCCCGCCGGGATGCCCTGGGGCAGAGCGACGGCGGGGGCTGCGGCGACGGGCCGCTCAGGGGCGGAAGTGCCTTGGGGCGTGGGCTGCATCGCGCGTCCTCCTTGCTTGTCAATCCTTCACCGAGTACGGGCCGACAGGCCAGTGAATGGCGTATGGTCAACCTGTAAAGGCTGATACACGGAATCTTGAAAACGCTGTCAATCTGTCAAGGCTGTAAACATGACCGTCAGCTCCATGCTCGGTGCCAAGGTTCGGGCCCTCCGGCGTCGGGAGGGCCTCACACAAAAGAAGATGGCGGAACGCCTCGGCATCTCGGCCAGCTACCTGAACCTCATCGAGCACGACAAGCGGCCCCTCACGGCCTCGCTGCTCATCTCCCTGGCGGGCCAGTTCGACGTCGATCTGGCCTCGTTCGCCGCCGACAACGACGCGGCCCTCGCCAGCGACCTGATGGAGGTCTTCGGCGACCGGATGTTCGAGGAGCACGGCCTCACGAACTCCGCGGTGCAGGACCTGGCCCGGCAGAACCCGGAGCTCGGTCGTGCCGTGCTCACCTTGTACGACCAGTACCGGCGGGCCCGGGAGCAGGCCGAGAGCTTGGTGCTGCGGGTCGTCGACAAGCAGGATCTGGTGTCGTCGGGACCCCTGCCCTCAGAGGAGGTCACCGACTTCATCCAGCGGCGCCGCAACCACTTCGCCGAGCTGGAAGATGCGGCCGAGGCCCTGCGTGGCGAGGCCCTCAAGCTTGCCTCGGGGGATGTGGGGAGGGGCATGGTGCAGATCCTCGAGGGGCGTGGCATCACCGTGCAGCGCACACCGTCGAGGGGGTCGGGTTTCCTGCGCTCCTTCGATCCCGGGGCCCGGGTGCTGCGGCTGTCCGAGAGCCTGAGCAGCGCGCTGTACCACTTCCAGCTGGCCCATCAGCTGGCCCTGTTGGCCAAGTCGGAGGTGCTCGATGCCCTGGCGGCCAGCGCCGATTTTCGCAACGACGGGTCGAAGGCCCTGTGTCGCATGGTGCTCGCCAACTACGTCGCCGCCGCTGTGCTCATGCCCTACGAGCCCTTCCTCGAGGCGTGCCGGGCCGAGCGCTACGACATCGAGCTGCTCTCCCAGCGGTTCGGGGTCACCTTTGAGTCCATCTGCCACCGGATGGCGTCCCTGCAGCGGCCCGGGAACGAAGGGGTGTCCTTCCACTTCCTGAAGATCGACCACGCCGGCAATATCAGCAAGCGCTTCAGCGCGTCGGGCATCCGCTTCGCTCGCTTCGGGGGCTCCTGCCCCAAGTGGAACGTCTCGGTGGCCTTGCTCCAGCCCGACCGACTGCGGATCCAGCTCTCGGAGATGCCCGACGGCAAGCGGTACTTCTGCGTGGCGCGTCGGGTCGAGAAGCGCACCGGGGGCTTCCGCGGGGAGCGCCTCATCCACGGGGTGGGGTTGGGCTGCCTGGTGGAGGACGCCAGCGAGCTGGTCTACGCCGACGGCATGGACCTCGACGCCATGGAGCCCGAGGCCATCGGGGTGTCGTGTCGGATGTGCGAGCGGAGCAACTGCCAGCAGCGGGCCTTCCCGTCGGTGAAGCGGGGGCTGGAGCTGGACGAGAACCGGCGGTGGTTGGGGTTCTACACCTCGGGGGGGTGATGGGCGTTCGGCTTCCGGTATCTTTGGGCTTGACGGGCGGGGGGGGGGGGGGGGGCGGGGCCGCGGGGGGGGCGGGGGGGGGCGGCCGGGGCGGGGGGGGCGGGGGCGGGGGGGGGGGGGGACA